>Ga0326727_10000753_pt1 | contig 130250 bp, 95 predicted proteins | sample MB2enrmetagenome_FD_207643 | JGI IMG/M metagenome (GOLD analysis project Ga0326727, IMG submission 207643) | Lab enriched peat soil microbial communities from McLean, Ithaca, NY, United States - MB29MY | ecosystem: Environmental > Terrestrial > Soil > Wetlands > Peat | place: USA: New York...
AGCCAGTGGTAAGCCAGTGGTAAGCCAGTGGTAAGCCAGTGGTAAGCCAGTGGTAAGCCAGTGGTAAGCCAGTGGTAAGCCAGTGGTAAGCCAGTGGTAAGCCAGTGGTAAGCCAGTGGTAAGCCAGCGGTAGGCTTAATAGACAATGTATTAAGCCTACCGCTGGCTTACCACTGGCTTGCCACTCCCATGCCAACCCGGCCTGCCAGACCAAAACGCGCAGCTCCGACTTCAGGGTCCGTGCCGGCCATGGCCTAACCGACCTGTATTTGGGGAGCCCAGGGTGGGGGTTGGGCTATTCTGCGCGGAGGGTGACGATGCCCCAGGCGGGGACCTCGATGGTGGGGCCGGCCTTCTCCAGGGGCTTTTCGCTGGTGTTGCTGAGCCAGAGTTGCTGGGGGGCAGGGTTGGCCCAGGCGAGTTTTACGTGCTGGGGCTGGCCGGAGGCACCGAAGAGGCGGACGATCCAGGCTTTGCCGTCGTCGCTGGGCTTGAAGGCGGTGACCAACACCTTGTCCGAGGACAGGGCGAGGCGCGGCTTTCCGGGCGCTGGGCCGGGCGCCGGGACCGCGATCAGCGGCTGGGAGCAGGCGACGCCGAACCGGGCCGCGTCGTCCGGAGCAAAGCGCTTGTGCGGGCGGATGGCGTAACGGAAGACGGTGGGGCCTTCCTGCTCGGCGCGATAGTTGGTGTGCCAGTGGTTGTTCATCACCCAGGAGTAAATGGTCTGTGAGCAGGCGAGGTGCTGAGCCCAGACGCTGGGGTCGTTCTGCGAGCCGATGAGGTTGGCGGTAATGCCGCCGAGTTCGACCAGGGGCGCGTCCACCGGACACCAGGTGACGCCGAACTTGTCGTTGGATATGTCCACCCAGCGCTGGACGCTGAACCAGTTCTTGCAGGCAGCCGGGATCTGGTCCAGCTCGGGACGCACGGCGGCCCAGCCGACGTCAAAGCGCGGCATGGCATCGGGCACGTTGAAGCCGAAGCCGAAATGCACGCCTTCCTTGGCGCGGACCGGGAGCTTGTCCACGGTGTTTATGATCTCGACGTCGTCGAGGCCGTCCACGACACGCACTTCGCGTGCGAGGCGCTTGCAGCCCGGGGCGTCGGATTCGATGAGCAGCGAGGCTACCAGCGGGCCGTTCTCTTTCACCGTGATTCGCGGGGTGCCGTTGCGCTGCAGGCCACTGACGTCCGAGCCGGGCAGGTAGAAGTAATCGTTCAGGGCGGTGGCGGCTTTGGCATCCACCAATTCGCGGTGCAGCTTGCGGCTGAACAAGCTGGCGATGCCGCCCGTGTGTTCATCAATCTTCACCGTGAAGTCCGGGTGCGACAGCATGACTCCCTCCGCCTTCACCTTGCCCCGCACTGGAGGCATTCCGGCTTCAACGTGGAACCGCTTGGCCGAGAAAGCTGGCACATCGCGCGCCAGAAAGACCAGTTCCCTGGTGGAAAGGCGTTGCGAGGGGACGGGCTTGCCTTTGTCGTCCGTGACCCGGTCGCCGGCGGTGGATTGGGCGGCGGAGAGTGTGACCAGGTCGGTGCGGGACCAGGAGGATGTGTTGAAGACGTCGAGGGCGGCGGGGGCGGTCGGAGCGCGCCTGTCCTCAGGCGCAGCGGTGTCCGATGATCTTCCGGACTGGGGGAGTGCCGCGCCTGAGGACAGGCGCGCTCCGGAAAGTGCCGCAGTGAGCAAGGCGTGCGATTGGTTGTCGGCGTCGAGGGCAAAGCCCTGCTTTACCTTCCACTGGTCGCGCACGAAGGGGAGGTCGGGCTGCGTGATGCTGTTGTGCGCACCCCAGGTGTGCTCGCTGTAGAGCAGGATGTTACGCCAGGCTTCCTGGAAGGACGTGGCGGGGAACGGGCCCGGATTGCGCATGGCCCACAGCGTCTCGGCCTGCACGAGGCGCTCGGCGGAGGCGCGGTTCAGGGCGGTTTCGAGGGCGGAGGATGCGGCGCCGTCTTCCCAATAGGGTGTGTAGTCGCCGGTGTATTCGGGCAGTTTGTCACCGTAACGGCGCTCGAATTCGCGGAACGCGGTCTCGGTGGTGCTGATAGTCAGGCGCGGCCAGACGTGTTGGGCATTCCACTCGCGGACGACATCGGCGACCTTCTCGTCCGGGGAGCCGTTGTCGCCGTGCACGTTCCAGCGCAGGTAGGTGATGTCGTAGGGGTAGCGATTGGTCTCCAGTTGGAGCAGGTAGTCGGGGATATAGCGGGCCAGGGCCTCGCCGTCGCCGATGATATGGCCCAGGGCGTAGCCCCATGACGGGCACCAACAGAGCACGCGGCTCTTGCCGTCGGGGCCTTTCCACCAGAAGGGCTTGTTCTGCCATTCCTTCATGGTGCCGCCCATGCGGTCGAAATAGTTCGGGGCGAAGGAGAGGTATTTCACGCCGGCCTGGGCCATAGCGGAGACGGTGCTCCAGGTGTAGCCCGGCACATCGCTGATCATTGCCGATTCGATGGGCACACCGCATTCCGCCGACAGCCGCGTGGCGTAGCCCATCAGGTTCAGCAGTTCCTCGGGGCGGCAGAGGCCCGTGAGAATGTTGCAGTAGAAAGCCTCCAGTCCGACCTGGCCGGACTTGACGGCGGCGAAGAAGGCGGCGCGCTGCTCGGGGGTGGCGGCGCGCAGGTAGTTCTCCACGGACCATAGCACTTCGGTATTCCATTTGAAGCGGGCGCCTTCCGGGTAATCGGCGGTGGCTTTGGCCAGGCGCAAGGCGATCTCGAGATTGCTGTTCTGCTTCTTAACCACGTCGGCCTGGAGGGCGGTGTAGCCGATATCGTTGTGCGAGTGTGGCAGGATGAAGATCTCAGTGTGGCGGACGGGCTTGAGGGTCACTTCCTGGGTGGCCACTGTCTGGCTGCCTGCTTCAACTTCGAGCCTGACCGTCTTATCCGAATTCACCGCGGGGACTTGCAACTCTATGGTTTGGCTCCCGAAGCAGAGGTTTACCGGTTCACCTTCAGCGCCAGGGAGTCGAACGATGCCGCGCACGGGCTCCGCATACGGGTAATTGACCGTGACCTTGAGCGGCTGGACCAGCGCCTTGCCTCGGCGCTCCAGCAACTGGGGCGCCCAAGCATCAAGCGTTGTGCCCGCAGGGAGTGACTCGGTTTTCCCCGCAGTGTAGAAGGCGATGTGAGCCCCGCCGACAGTTTGGAGCCCACTCCCCAGTTCGGTCACTTGCCATCTTACCTTCTGCGCCACGACCGGCGAGGGCAGCGCCAGGAAAGTCACCCCGCCCCGCCGGTTCACATGCTGCACGGGCACCCTGGCGACGACCGCACCAGCCCCGTCCAGGAATGTCAACTCGGACCTGGCGATGGTGGCCGGGTCGTGCCGGTCAACGTGGCGGAAGGCGGCCACGCTGGTCGGGGCGCCAAAATCGAATTCGATGAAGGTATCGGTGCCTTTGGCGTTGGAGGAGTATTCCCTCCTGGGCTTGCCAGCCAGGATGTTGGTCACGTTAAACTGGGCGCCCGGATAGGATTCCGCACTGGCGACAATCCTGGGGACCGGCAGCGGGTCCAGCCGGGTGAAGTGCTCGGGAAGGCCGGGCTCCGCAGCGCGAGCGAAGCAGATCAGGAAAGGGAATAAGGCGCTAAGGAGTGCAGGCAGGCGCAGCAATGGTTTGTGCATTCGCTTCTGTTTAGTGCCAAGCCCCACCGCCTGCGAGCCAATTCTGCCGTGGCCGAGCGGCGCGTGAAGGCGGGCGACGGAGCGCAGCGCCGACGGGACGCTGAGCTCCATGGGCTCGGGCATTGCCTCGAATGATCTGCCAGGGCGTCTATGGGGTTGACGCCTTCACGGGCCAACTCCGCTGGCACCGCACCGGACCCCAGGGTTGGGATGGGTCATTCATTTTGATCCTCGGGCTGGGTTGAAGGCTGCCGATAGGGGTGGCTTCCCAACCCCGCCCGGATCGGCTTCAGCAAGAACTCCTCCACGTCACTGGGCGCAGCAACCCGGGTCACCACCGCCGGCCAAAGCTCGATTGGTGGAGCCTGGATGAGCGAGGGCTCAAGTTTGATGGCGCGCAGATCGTCGTGGAGATAATGCCGCTGGCCACAATGCAGCGCATCGCAACTTCGGCGGATTCCGGGGCCACACTCCTTCCAAGGACACGTCCTGCCGAGGTAATTCCCTCCCACGTCCGCCAGGAACACCTCCCCGCCTCGGCTCGAGCCTGTCTGCATGGCGCGGCCATTCAACTGACGCGCGGCTTTCGCCAGCGGCGCCAGGTCCATGTCGTCGGCGACAGTGACCAGCAGATCAATATCCTTGGGCGACGGCTCTAGCCTGGTAAGTGACCCGATCAAGGCGATCCGTTTCACGCCGGGCAGACGGGCAGCGGACTGCACGAAGGCGAGCGCCGCAGCGAGCAGTTGGGTGCGCACCGGGAGCTGTGGGGGCGGTGGCGGCGGTTCTTCCCAAAGCGGTTCGATCTCGAGCGAAGCCAGCCACTCTGTCATGTGCTTGCGCAACCGCTCGCGCTTAAACTGGAACCAGCGTTCCCGCTCGCGAAAGCTGCTTCCCAGCACGTCCCGGAACCGCCGAAAGGCGCCGCGCCCATGAAGTGCGCGCTGGAATTCCGCCCGCAGGGAGGGGTCCGGCACGGTGAGAGCAAATGCCTCCATATCGCGAATGTCCTGGCGTGCGTCCGGCGCCGGCACCCCAACAATGCGCGTGCCGTAGTCTTCCCCAACCCGTTCCGCCTCGGCGATGGCCTGCTTTTGCCAATCAGGCAGCTCGGATTCGCGTAGCAACTCTTCCAGCTTTGCCTCCGGTGCGGCCTCTTCTCTCAACCGTTCCAGCTCCTGGCTGAACTCGTCTGTCACCACTAGCACTTCACCGGTTTCCACGTCGAGGTAGTGGTGCATTTCCGGGGAGCTCGTCTCAAAGGCATCTTCCAGCTCGATCAGGTTGATCTTCAGTCGCCGCATGACCGGAAGCATAAGCGGGCGCCGTCGTTTTGGGTAGTCCGACTTGTGTTGCCTGTGAACAGCCTGTGAACAGCCGTGAACAACTCCGCTTTGACTCCGGCGGCGTCCTGAGGATCATCCCCTGAATGCCAAAGCAAGCATCGCCGGAGATTGCCGTGCCCTCCCCGCATAATTGGCGCACGACGGATGAAGATGAGATCAACCGCCGCCGCGCGCGGGCCCAGACGGAGGAATTCCGCATATCCAACGCCGACCCGCGCCATCCCATCTTCTCTAACTTCCGCGTCCGGTCCGGCAGCGGCCTGACCTACTCGGTGGAAATCCGCGACGTTCGGCAGAGGCAGTTCGCGTGCGACTGCGTGGATTTCCGCATCAATGGGCTGGGCACGTGCAAGCACGTCGAGGCGGTGCTCTTGCAGCTTGAGGCCCGTTTCAAACGGCTGTTCCGCACGGCGGAGCGGGATGGCGCGCTGCGTCTGGACGTAATGCCCGACCCTGCCAACGACTCGATCCGTGTGCTCAACGGGAATGGCGCCATGCCGCGGGCCGTGAAGGCTTGGTTCGGCACGGATGGCTCTCTCCTCAAGGGCCTGCCCGAGGAAGCTATTGACGCACTTAAACTACTGGACGACAGCGAAGCGCCCGGTTTGCGGCTGTCGCAGGAGCTGGGCCCGTGGCTCGATGCTCGACGCCACGCCGAGGACCGCAAACAACTGCGGCGCGACTATGAGCTGAAGGTGCAGAGCGGCGAATGGCCGGCGCACGAAACCAAGGTCCCGCTCTTCCCTTACCAGCGCGAGGGCATGCTGCACCTGGCCTTTGCCGAGCGCGCGTTGCTGGCCGATGAAATGGGCCTGGGCAAAACCATCCAGGCTATCGCCGCCTGTGCGTTGCTTCACCGGCTCGGCCAGGTTAACCGCGTGCTGGTCGTCACGCCCGCCTCGTTGAAGACCGAATGGGAGGAGCAGATTCAGCGATTCACTGAGCTGCCCTATCAGCTTGTTTTCGGCAATCGGGCAAGGCGGCTGAAGACTTACGAGCTTGCCGGCGAACGTAGGACAGGCTTCCCGCCTGTCCCTGGGACAGGCGAGACGCCTGCCCTGCGTCCGTTCTTCACTATCGTCAATTACGAGCAGATGCTCGCCGACTCCCTGGAAGTGAACCAGCGCCTGCAGCCCGACGTGGTGGTGCTGGACGAGGCGCAACGGATCAAGAACTGGAGCACCAAGACCACGCAAGCCGTCAAGCGCCTCCGCAGCCGCTATGCCTTCATCCTCACCGGCACGCCCATTGAGAACCGCATTGACGAGCTGTATTCGCTGATGGACTTCCTCAACCCGTCCTTGCTCGGCCCGCTATTCAGGTTCAACCGCGATTACTACGACCTGGACGACCGTGGCCGCCCCGCCGGTTACCGCAACCTCGACAAGCTCCATGAGCGCATCAAACCCCACATGCTCCGCCGCCGCAAGGCCGACGTGGAGACGGAATTGCCAGAGCGCAGCGACCGCAACTACTTCGTCCCGCTCAGCGCGGAGCAGCAGGGGGAATACGAGGGACACGAGGGCATCGTCGCTCGGCTGGCTAGCATCGCCAAGCGGCGTCCTCTAAGCAAGCAGGAGCAAGACAAGCTGCTGCGCCATCTGAACATGATGCGCATGGTCTGCGACACCAACTACATCCTCAACCCCGACCAGCGGGCCTGCCCCAAGCTTGCCGAGCTGGAGAAGATTCTTGAGGAGTGCCGCGACAATCCGGACGTGAAGGTCATCGTCTTCTCGGAATGGGAGCGGATGCTCGAACTGACCCGCGGGTCGTGCGAACGGCTCAAGCTGGGCTTTGCCTGGCACACGGGCACTGTTCCCCAGAAGCGCCGCCGCGCCGAGATCAATGCCTTCAAGTCCGACCCGCAATGCCGCGTCTTCCTGAGCACCGACTCCGGCGCGACGGGCCTGAACCTCCAGAATGCCAGCGTGGTCATCAATTGCGACCTGCCCTGGAACCCCGCCAAGCTGGAACAGCGCATCGCCCGCGCCTGGCGCAAGCATCAGACCCGCGCGGTCACCGTCATCAACCTGGTTTCCGAGAAGACCATCGAGCACCGCATGTTGGATACCCTCTCCAATAAACAAGCCCTGGCCGACGGCGTGCTCGACCGCATCGGCAATCTGAAGGAGATCAAGCTCCAAAGTGGCCGGCAGGCTTTCCTGGCCAAGCTCAAACAATTGGTGGCCCAGCCCGCCGAGAGCGCGAAACCCGAGGCGCGCGAGGCCAAGCCGCCGTTGCCGGCGGACCGTCCACGGGGGTTTGCCGAGGCGGCACGCCAGCGCATCAACGGCGCTCTGCTAAGATGCGAGGAGCGCTACCCGAACGACGCCCCGCACTCGGTGCTTTACCTGGTTGTCGAGCGTGACGCCCCGCAATACCGAGAGCAGCTCAACGCCCTGCACGACGAGTATTTCGGTCCGGGCCGCTGGGATCCGCTCGCCCCCGTGCGCCTGGAGGTGATTGACCGCGCGACGGACGAGGCGCTGCAACGGCTCATTGACGCCGGACTGCTCGCGAAAACCACCCGCGCCAGCCGCCCCCTTTGGCCGGGCGAAGCCGCTGAAGCCATGCCGCCGCCGCTCTCCCCTGCCGAGCAGGAGAAGCTTGCCACCCACCGCCAGCTTGCCGCCCGCAAGCTCAAGATGGCCCGCGTCCTCTGCGACGCCGCGCTGAACGAGGAAGCCCGCGCTTCGCTGCTTGAAGCTGTGGCCCCCCTGGGTTGCGCCCTGGCCATCCAGCAGCGACTCCCCGAACCCGCGTCTCCCAAAGACGCCCTCCTGCCGCCGCTTTCGGCCTGCTGGAAAGATGCGCTGGGCCTCCTGCGCCAGTTCGTTGCTGATGCCGCCCACCCGTGCCAGCCGGTCCTGGAGGCGCTGGCCCCGTTCGCCTAGACTTATGGACAAACTTGAGAAGATTGCCGTCCTGGACAGCGAGGTTCAGGCTGAGTTGGTGGACAGCGTGCTGTCGGAGCGCGGCATCCCGCACCTGATGCGCAGCTATCATGATTCGGCCTACGATGGTTTGTTTCAAGGTCAGGGAGGCTGGGGACATGTCGAGGCGCCTGCGTCCTGCAGGGATGAAATCCTGGCTGCGATCGAGGACATCAGGCGCCAGGCGTCCTCTGGGGGCGCGGCCTCAGAGAAGGACGGGGAAAAGGGAGTGTAGCGGCCGGCGGTAAGCCGCCCTGGTGCGGTGCTTTGGCCGCGCCCAGGCAGTAGAACTCGCCGCTGCAATGACCGAGCATGCGCGCTGGTAAACACAGCCTGCCGTCCCAGTGGCCAGAGTCTGTCAGGCCTTCCGCTACCGGCGGGCGATCCAGTAGAGCACCCCAGCGAGGATGGCGGATGCCACCAACCCCGTTACGATTGACCACCACAAGAATAGCCTGTACTTCCGCCGGAAAGCCCTGCCGCCCATACCCGGCAGCAGGTAAAAGCGCTCGCGTTCTCTATTTCTCTCGAAACCAAACACAGCCCAGCTTATGACCAGGCAATACAACCAAAGATCAGCCCTAATGAACAGAGAAAAGAAAGCCCTCAACCCGACTTGAGGAGCATACAAAGACCAAGTTCCGGTTCCGCGGGGCAGGAAGTGCTCCTGAGGCGGACAGCAACGGGAAGGCGCAACCTGAAGACCTCAGATCAAGGCATCAGTCGCAGCCGATAGATGCGTTGGCTCGCGTTGGTCGTTGAGTCGAAGTATTGGAACGTGGAAGCGGTCGTGGTGAAATTGGTCAACTCCGCCCAATCCAGCAGGTTGGTGGTCGCGTCAATAGCATAATGCGCAGGAGGGCCGCTGGCCTGCAACAGGATCTGGCTGTCCGCCGTCAGGCTGATCGAGTCGAACTGGAGCGGGATCGTCTGGGCAATAGTAAGCACAGCGTCCGTGCTGGCCATCGTCCCGGCGATGTTGGAAACCACCACCGAGTAGCTGCCGGCGGCCCCAGCTTGGACATCAGAGCACGCGTAAGCGCTCGTGATGGCGTGCGCGATGTTCGTGCCGTTGAATCGCCATTGGTAACTAAGTGGGGCGGTGCCACTCGCAGTTACCGTGAAAGTGACATTGCTGCCGATCGTAGCGGTGGCGCTTTGGGGCTGCGTGGTAATGGTTGGCGGCAGGTTGAGGGTCAGAGTTGCATTCGAACTAGTTACGCTGCCGGCGACATTTGTAACCAGCACCGAATACAGCCCGGCGTCATTCGTCCCGACGCTGATTTTCGTGTACGTGCCATCCGTGGCGCCCGGGATGTTCGTGCTGTTGAATTGCCATTGGTAGCTGAGCGGCAACGTGCCGGTCGTGGTGATAGCAAATGTGACGTTGCTGCCCACTGTGATACTGGCGCTTTGCGGCTGAGTGGTGATGGCGGGCGGCACGTTCACGATGAGCTGCGCGTTCGAGCTGGCTACGCTGCCCACGACGTTGGTGACGACGACCGAGTAGAGGCCGGCGTCATTCGTCTCCACGGTGCTGTTCGTGTAGGTGCTGTCGGTCGCCCCCGCGATGGGCGAAGCATTGAAGAACCATTGGTAAGAGAGCGGTGGGGTGCCGGTCGCAGCCACCATGAAACTCGCGTCCTGTCCGGCAACGACACTTTGGTCCAGCGGCTGCGCCGTTATGGTGACTGGGTCTGGTTGGGAGGAAGACAGCTTAAACAGAGTGCCGAATGCACCCGTTGTATAATACGGCCCCCACAGGGAGGTACTGCCGTAAAGTGCGCCATCACTTGCCTGCAAAAGAGCCGCCAACGGTTGGCTGCCGTCGTCGCTCGGGTCCGACGAGAAGCTGTGCAATACGGTGAACCCACTCCCATCCGGATTCAGCTTGAATACTGTGCCGCCGCCGCCGCTGCCCCCACTCCCAGCCGTTCCGTACAACTCATTGTTGCTGGCGGCCACGACACCTGCAGCCAGCCGGGTCCCGTCATTGGGCCCGATCAAGCTGCGCAAAACGGTATAATTGGAGCCCGTCATGCTGAGTTTAAATAGGGTGCCATACCCGGCGGTCCCGCCGTAGTAGGTCGTCCCATACAGAAAGCCGTCATTTCCTTGTACGAGCTTTCCCATCGGTATATAGCCATCATCGGGACCACCACTGAAATGATGAAGGACCTGGTAGCCAGTCCCACCCGGATTGATCTTAAAGACGGTCCCGACATCGTTGCTCCCGCCATTCTGAGTCGTCCCGTAAAGTGCCCCATCGCGCCCCTCGCATAACCCCGCATAAGGGAAACTGCCGTCGGCGCCGTTAGTGGCGCCGACAAAATCGTGGAGCACGGTGTAACCACTCCCATCGAGGTTCACGGCGAACACAGTCCCCATATCCTCGGCGCCCCAGCCGGGAGTGGTTCCGTAAAGCATGCCTCCATTCACTTTAACCAGGCTCCCTTCCGAGCCCATCCTGCTTGCAGCAGGGGGGAAACTCAGAAGGAGCGTGTATCCGCTTCCGTCCATGTTCACTTTGAAGACGCTCCCTGACTGATTGGTGCCCCCGCCGGCAGTCGTGCCCCACAAGGTTCCCGGGCTCGCCTCCAGCAGCGCTCCACCCGGGCCCTCGTTGTTCGTGAAATCGTATATCACCGTGAAGCCCGTCCCGTCTTTCCCCACCTTGAAGACCGTCCCCGAATAGTTGCTCCCGCCCGTTGGGGTCGTGCCGTACAGGAATCCATCACTTCCTTCCATAAGCTGCCCGCGTGGCGAGCTGCCCATTTGCGCCGAAGGGCCAAACCCTAGAATCGTCTCGTAATTGGTCTGGGCTTGGCTAGCCGCAACGAGCACGCTGAGCATCGCGCCGACAATCGCGATTGAAGCAAGACGAGCCCCCGTCCGCTCATGAGCGATCTTGGAGACAGAGTGACCCGGCCCCGTACAACGACTTAATCTCTGCACGACTCTATCTAACGCCGAGCTCAAAAGGAAGCAAGACGCCTGCCCTCCTTTGATTACGGAAGGCTTATCGCCAGAATTACGGATACCGGATACCGGGTATCGGGTGCGTCAGTGGGGCACTTCTGCTTGCCGCCACGCCGACGATGATCGGGGGATGGGTTCAGACAGCCTCAGTTCTGCCCTCTCGCTCGGGCTTCTCCAGCCCCAATTTCTCCATTAATTCGTAAAGGGTTGGCCGGCTGATCCCCATTTCGGCTGCGGCCGGCGCAATCTTGCCCCCATGTTTGCGGAGCGCTCGCTGGACCACGTCGCGCTCAACGGCTTCCCGCGCCTCCTTAAGGTTAAGGTTCACCGCGGCAGTCGGGCTTTCCAGTTCCAGGTCCCCAGCGGTGATGCGCTTGCTTTCGGCCATGATCACGGCGCGTTTAATTCGGTTCTCCAGCTCGCGGACGTTGCCGGGCCAGGAATGGGCGTTGACTGCCCGCAGAGCCTCCTGATTGAAGCTGATCCCCTCCTTGCCGTTCGCAGCGGCATTTCGGCGCAAAAACTCTTGCGCCAACACACGGATATCTCCCTCACGATCACGCAGGGCGGGCAGGCTGATGACGACAACCGCAAGGCGATAATACAAATCCTCCCGAAAACGCTCATCGGCTATTGCCTTCTTTAGGTCCACGTTGGTCGCCGCAACGACCCGCGTATCCACCTGAATCTGTTGTCTGCCGCCCACACGCTCTATGAACTGCTCCTGGAGAAAGCGGAGCAGCTTCACCTGGAGCTGCAGCGGGATTTCTCCCACTTCGTCCAGGAAGAGCGTTCCGCCACTCGCGGTCTCAATGCGGCCCTTGCGCTGAACATGGGCGCCCGTGAACGAGCCTTTTTCATGACCGAACAGCTCGCTCTCCAACAGCGTCTCCGGTATGGCGCTGCAGTTAATGGCAACAAATGGGCCCTCCTTCCTCGGGCTCCGCCGGTGGATGGCCAGCGCCACCATTTCCTTTCCGGTGCCGCTTTCGCCCAGGATGAGGACCGGCGCGTTGGTCGTGGCCACTTTCCGGACCGAGGTAAAAACTCTCTGCATTTGCGGGCTGGCGCCCAGGAGGCCTTCGAATGTGTCGGCCTGGAGTCGAGCCTGCAGCTCGCGGTAGTCACGCTCCAGGCTGGCGACGTGGAAAGTCCGCCGCAGTATGATTTTCAACTCCTCGACCTGCACGGGCTTCGTGAGGAAATCGTATGCTCCCGCCCCGATTGCCTGGAGGGCGTTGGTCTTTTCTGCCTGACCCGAAATGATGATGATCTTGGCATACGGGTCCAGGGCGGTCATTTCAGACAAGGCCGCCAGGCCTTCTTCGGGAGTGCCGGGATGGGGCGGAAGCCCCAAGTCTAATAAGGCTACCGGCGGGCGATTCGCTGCAAACAAATCTATGGCCCTGGGGCGATCCTCCGCCAGGAACAGCTCGTATTCCTGGTTGAGTGCCCATTTCATCTGCGTGCGGATTTCGTCGTCGTCGTCAATAATTAACAGTTTTGGGAGCATGGCAGTATCAGCTTGGGATTGTGGGAGTAGTGGGATTAGCTTCCGGAAACCGGCAAGAACACGCGGAAGGCGGTTCCTTTACCCGGCGCGCTTTCGACTTCGATCCGTCCTCGATGCGCCTCAACGATCATCTTGCAGTGGAACATCCCGATCCCAATGCCTGTGCGTTTAGTGGTTTGGAACGGGCGGAAGAGGGACTGCTGAATGAAATCGGGAGTCATCCCGCAGCCATTGTCCGCAATGGCCATAATCACCCAGCCATCTTGCCGGCTTGTTCCCACCCGGATTTGGCCCCCGGCAGCAACCGCATCCCGGGCATTCAGCACGAGATTCGTGATCACCTTCTGGATTTGAGCGGGGTCAATCCGGACCTTCGGGAGCGGCCGAAGCTCCTGGAGAAGAGTGATGCCTTCGCCCGGCTCCTGCCCTTTCAGCGTTTCGGCGAGCAGCTCGTTCAGGTCGCATTCAACGGAGCGGAGTGCGAGTTCGTGGCGCAGTTCGGTGAGCCGGCTGATGATCTCGTTGATGTGTGTGACTGTTTTGGAGATTCCTCGCAGTGCGTCCTCCCGGAACTGCGGGTCCTGGTAATGCACTGGCAAGTTCTGCAGCATGAGCGAAAGAGTCGAGGCCGTGTTCTTCAGGTCGTGGACGAAGAAGGCCGACATGGCCTGAAAGGCCTCCAACTGTTTTGCCTGCGAGAGCCTTTGGGACAATTCGATGTTGAGCAGGCCGGCTGCAGCTTGCTCGCTCACGGATTTGAGCAGGTCGAAGTCCTGAACCGAAAACGGAGTAGCACTCACACGGTCCCCGAGAACGAGGAGCCCGAGCAGTTCGCCGCCCGCGATCATGGGGACACAAACCCGGTTGCCGCCTTTGCGAAACTCATCCGGGTGCGACCGGCGAAGCGCAGCCGCCCAAAGCGCCTTCGAGGAATCAATATCCACTGGGTCAGGGTGGGCGCTCAGAGCCGAGATGATTTCGGCCGCGTCGGCGGGCTCCAGCGCGAGCTTGCCGGCCTCGTCCCGGGAAAGAGAGGTCGAGGCGGCGAACGCCAGTCTATCCTTGCGGTCTGCCACCAGCCAAATGGTAACGGAAAGAGCCTGGAATACATCTGAGACAAGCTTGACGACTGCGCCACAAAGTTCGCCTCGCTCAACGCACCGAGCGGTCCCCTCGGTGAAGGTCCGCCAGACGCTGCGGTAATCGTATATCGGCCTCTGAAAATGGCGGCTGACGAACCGCCGTGTGGAAAGCCGGACCCGGTCAGACAACAGGAGGACAGCGAGGGCAACAAGGGACAGCAGCACCACAAACGCTTTGACGGGAAAAGCAGCATCGCCGCCGAGCATGGTAACGATCTTGGCGAACACCCCAACCACGAGCAGGTAAATGCCGGCGACGAGCACCGTGAACGAGCGGTGAAGCAGGGAGTGAGAAGGGTAAACGCTTGCCTCGGAGAGACCGGCCCGGAGGAGGCCGCAGAGCATCAGGAGACAGGCGAGCAGGAGAACCCCGGAGTTGACGGTTTGCAGCGAGAGATCACCGCCGTGGAAAAGCAGCGCCTGGCTGCTGGTGTACAAGCGGGCGGCGAAGAGCACTACCAGGCCCAGGACCACGAATTTGATGCGCCAACGCATCGTGCCGACCGCAGCACGGAAGGTGCGTTCGAGATTCATCAAGACCAGCACAGCACTGAGCAAAAACAGCAGGTTAAGGGAGATGCCGGCAAAGCCCAGGCGGAGCACGAGGTGAGTGCTGGAAGGAGCCTTCCCAACGGCGCCAATGATCTCGTCCGAACATAGCAATGCCAGGGCAATGGGGAGGATAAAGGCAATTGCGATCGCGATCTGCCAGCGGGCAAGAAACTCGCGGGCGTTGCCGCGAGCGTAGGCAACGCTAAACAGCAGCCAGCAGCCGGGCAGAAAGGCCATGGCAACGAAGGCCAGGCCCTGCCAATGGGCAATGGCGCCGAGCGGGGCGGAATTGGCGGCCAGACCGGAGAACAGACTCTCGGCTGCGAAGCCGAGCATCCCGGCAGCGAACGCGTAGCGTGCTAGAGAGCGACGTTGCTGCGAGAGGAGCGTGAGCGCCAGTAAGCCCGCAGAGAGAGCACTGGCGAAGTCCAGGGCAGCGGCGGCGGTCATTTGCCGCTAAGCATGGCAGAAGAGAGGGCCGATAGGAATAAAAAAAAGGCAGGAACACACGTTCCTGCCTGCGTAGAACAGAAAGACCTTCAGCAGCCGCTTACGCGAGCTTCCGGCGAATCAGCCCGAGGACTGAAAGAGCCGCACCGAGCAGCATAGCCGTCGTGCCGCCGTCCGGAACCGTCGTGAGACTGCCGTCCAGACTGTAGCTGCCGGCGGTGGCCGCTCCAATGGTTACAACCTCTTCCAGGATGTACGGGCTGCCCAAAGTCACAATACCGCTGTCAACTAAGCTGCTGTAAGTCGGACCAGCCAGGCTGCCCGAGGTCGTCAACTGCGTCCCAGCAGGAGGGCTCGCAGGAGGACCAGCAAGCGAAGTTGGCGTAGTGGCATAGTCCGTACTAAACACAACCGGATTAGCGGTGCCGCTAACCAGATGTCCACTCATCAAAGCCATAAACCCGCCAGAAGTCGGCCCAAAACCATCCGCGCCGAACGTGATCGACAACGTATGCCCGCTCGAGCCGGCAGCCCCTGTGGACGTCGCAATGATGCTCAAATCCATCACCGGTGCGCTAAGAGTCCCCTGGCCTACGGCTGGGGGATAGGCTGTGCCGGTCGAAACCACCACACTCCAAAATGTGTCGCTTCCCGTGTAGGTAACCACGCCGGAAGTTGATGTGGCAGGGGTAAGGCTGATGCCACCGCTACTGTCGCTGACCCAGACGACTTGATTCTGTATCGCCATTGCCGATGCCGCACACGCGACTACCGCCAAGGTCGCCAATAATGTTTTTATGCTTTTCATAGTTCGCTTTGCTCTTTCTTTTGTTTGTTCAATCTATTCTACGTCTCTGCTCCCCTTAGCAAGGCATGTGCCAACACCCGGAACTAGAGGTTATCGTATCACGTAAGTATTTGATGAACATGTAGTTACGAAATAATACATGAATCGCCTCGCCTCGCAACCGGATCAAAAACCGTAAGGAATTCCGACGACTTTGAGGTGCTGGGTGGCTGTCATGGCCTGGATGTAGCATAACCCCTTGATAATTAGCGATTTCCATCAAAATCGAAAACTGTAAACGAGGCCAACAACCGCTGCCGGAAACTCCAATCGAATGCAAGTCGTTGATTAACAAGCAGCAACACATACCAAAGCGGGTTCATGGCGGGTTTTGTGAGAATCTCGAAGCTGGCTTCGCTGGTCAGCATCGGCTAAGGGCTAGAAACCAGCGCAGGGTCAGGGAGATTACCCGCGAGTGCCTACGTCGCAGCGCCTGGCCCCTACCCCCTATCCCTGCCACATGAGCGTCCCCGCCCCCACAGCGCCGCTCGCCCCATAGAGGGGCCACGATAGTTGCACGGTAGCGCTACGGTAGCGACACGGTAGGGATACGGTAGGGATACAGGGGTAGCCAAGCCTATTAGCCCGCCCGTCCCAGGTGCATTTGGGGCGTGGAGACGTCGGCCCCTGACAGTCAGCGTCAGCCTTCCGGATCACTTCAACTCCTGCAGCACCCGCCGCGCTTCATCGGCCATCTTCGGCTGGATGGTCTTCAGGGCCAAGGCCTTCTGAAGGGCTGACTTGCATTCAGCGCGCGCTTTGAGTTGATACTGCGCCAGGCCGAGGTAATAAAGCACTTCGGCATCGTCGTTTTGCTTCTGCCCAGCCTCCCGGAGAAACTGCACGGCCTTCGGGTAATCCTGCTTGCGGTAGGCGAGAATGCCGAGCGTTCGGGCGATCGCCGGATCATCGCGGAATGTCTGGCGTGCCTTGGTCGCCAAATCATGTGCCCGAGTATCGTCGTTCAGCCGCTCGAAACAAAGAATGGCCAGATTCCGCGTGGCTGGGGCGAACAGTGGGAAGCGAGCTAAAACCTTCTCATAACACTGCGCTGCCTGCTTGTAATTGCCGCCCTTTTCCTGATCCAAGCCGGAAACCATCAAGGCCGGTACGTAAGTGGGGTCGGCCTTCAGCGTGCGCTCGGCTTCGGCCGCCGCGGCAGCAGTGATAGCCGGAGTTTCGGCCATAGGGACCATGGCCAGAAACCGTCTAGCTTCCTCCGACCGGCTGAACGGCGTACCAGCAGCGGCTTGCATTGCCGCCTCGGCCTCAGACACGCGTCCCAGGGCGTAGTAGGCCCAGGCAAGGTCGAACGAAACTTGCGGGTCTTTTGGCAACTTCCGGGCGCTGTCCTCAAGGAGACTGGCGGCCCAATTGTAATCCTCCGTCTGGAAAGCCAGCCGGCCCAGGAGGGCGGAAACCGAGGCATCATCCGGCGCGAGATTATGGGCCTTTTTGGCCATCTCCAACGCCTTTTGCGGGTCGTGAAAGCGGCTGGATGAATACAGTTGCGCCACTTTGACCATCAGGGCGGCGTTCTGTGGACTATATTTGAGCGCACTTTGATACGTTTCCAAAGCCTTATCCACGGCGCCGTCACGTTCCTGGATTGCCGCCAGGCGGCTCAGGGCGATGGGGTCGCCAGGGGCTTTCTGCAGATGCTGTTCCAGTTGGGAAACGGCTGATGCGCTGGCAGTTTTGGGGTCAATAGCGAGAATGGCTAAGCGCTGCTGGGCGTCGGGCTTGCCGGGGAAGTCCTCCGTTGACCCCGTTGCCCGTTCCAATGCGGTCCGGGCCGGGGCTTCTTCAGCCAGCGCGTAATGAGTCATGCCGAGATGAAATTGGACTTCCGCAGACTTTGGCAGAGTGGCCGCGGCTTCCGAGATCAAGCTCAGGGCACGGGGGTATTCGCCCCGCTTGTAGAGAATCCAGCCCAGAGTATCAGCCGATGAGGGGTCCTGTGGCTGGAGTTGCCGGGCTTTTTCAGCCAGGCGGCTGGCTTTGTCCAGGTCTGACAACCGCTCGGAGTAAATATAAGCCAGGTTATTAAGCGCCAGGCTGAAGTTCGGGTTGAGGGCGAGCGCTTTTTCATAGGCGTCCCGGGCAGCCGGATAGTTCTTGGAGGCATCCTGAATCATCGCAACCTGCGCCAGCACGGCCAGGTCGTTCGTTTTAGCCAGCAGACCGTTCAGTTTGTCGAGAGCCTGTTGCTGCTTGCCCGAGGCCACGTACAGCTCTGAGAGCAAAAGATACGGGGCGGCCAGTTCCGGCTTTAGCTCGATGGCTTTCAATAGCTCCGTTTCCGCCTGTTTCAACTCTGCCTGGGCAGCGGGGACTTCGGCCAATGAAAGCTTCGACCGGCCCGAACCTGCCCCTTTGGCATTCGCCTCGCTGACGCAGCCTCTGGCTTTGGCCATATGGATCTTCGCCAAAAGCAGCCGGGGTCCGGGATCGCGGGCGTTCTTATCCAACAGCTTCTGGACGCGGCTAATCGCTGCGGAGTAATTCTTATCGAAGAGGTCCAGGTCAACGAGGTTCTCGATGGCGGGGGCATAGTCCGGGGAGAGGGAGAGCGCTTTTTCGAAGGCCTCTCGGGCTTCGGCTTCCTTGCCTTGCTGAGCCAGGAGCGAGCCCAGCAACAGCGGGACCTGCGGGCTTGAAGGGAAAAGCGTGCGCATGCGGTGATAAACGGCAACTGCAGAATCCGGGTCTTTCTGGGCCAAGTAGGCATCGGCAAGCAACAGGTGTGCTTGCATGAACTGAGGCTGGCGCTTAACGAACTGCGTTAGGGAGGTCACCGCCTGAGCCGCGTCGCCCTTCCGGATGTTAACATTTGCCAGGAGCATGACGGCGTCGGGGTAATTGGGCGCGGCCGCGACCGCCTGATTCAGATTCGCAACCGCCTTGGTGATATCCCGGTTGAGGAGATTGGCCAGTGCAAGCTTGTAGAGCACTTCAGGGTCAGATTCGTTGGGCGACTCGGGGCCCGGCTTGTGCTTATAAATGGCAGCCACCCGTTCAAATCGGCTCAGGGCATTAGTGGCGTCGCCTTTTGTGAGCATCAGGTCGCCGCTCGTCATGAGAGCTTCGCGATTGATGGGATCCCGGTCCAGGACCTTTTGGATTAACGCAGAACAGTCGTCTGGCTTGCGCTCAGCGAAGGCTGCCTGGACCAGGAAGTTCCACGCGGGAATGTAGTCCGGAGCCTTCTGGGTGATTTCGATTACCGCCTTCTTGGCCTCTTCGGCGGCGCCGGTCTTGTAGCGGAAATCGGCATATCGGATGCGCGCATTGGACCGGAGCGGCGCGAGTTCGGCGGCCGTCTTCAGGTATGTCTCAGCCTGCTGGCGATCATTGCGGAGCGTATAGAAGTTGCCCAGAGCCAGGTGAGCGATGCTAGACTTGGGGTCCTGGGCGATTGCCTGTTTGAATTCCGTTTCCACATTCGTCAGGTTCTGCTGTCGCAGCCAAAGCGTGCCGCGGGCGATGTGGTACGCGGCCTGGGCTTTCGCCACGGGCGGCAGGGTGTTCAGCTTCTGCAAACTCTCCTTGAGCTGATTGGTGGTGAACGTCGTATCAGCCAGGACCATGAGCGCGTCCGGATTGCCCGGCTGCCTGCTCAGCACTTGCAGCGCCTCCTGGCGGGCGCCTTTGACGTCCTGAAGGGAAAACGCAGTCAGGGCGAGCTTGGCCCTGAGATCCACGTCATCCGGCTGGAATTCGACTGCCTTTTTGAGGAACTGGTGCGCCTGGGGCAGCTTCCCCTCCGTGAAGTACAGCAGGCCAAGCTTTGCAACCGCCGCATGATCCAACGCCGCAACTTTGAATACTGCCAGGTACTCGATTTCCGCCCGGTCATATCGCTCGGCTTGAAAGTCTCGGTCCGCCCGTGCCAGGAAGCGGTTTCGTTTAGCCTGCTTGGTGCAGCCGGCATTGATAATAGTAATGAGCGTCAAAGCGCCGACAACGGACACGTAGCGTCTAAACATGGAGATAGTCATATCAAATATCCTTCTGTAGGGTCCAGTTCCGGGAGAAACCCAAAGAGCAGAGGGTCGAAACCATTACACTGTTCTTCTTCTTCGTTCCCACTTGCACATCCAGAGTAACAGCATAAAGAAAGGGATCAAGGAAAGGGCGAAAAACAGCGGGCCACCCCGCTTGTGGATCGGTGAATGAATCATCTGCGGCCCGATCTGGACACAGAGCTGTCCGATCGTGAAGACGCGGAAGCCATTGCGCAACAAGGCCAGCGGGATCACGGCGAGGGCCAGGAAAGCCCGGCGCCAGGGTGAACGCAAGAAGAGGTAACCGGCAATCAGACTGGTAATGAACAATACGAGGGTCGAACGAATGCCACTGCACTCGGGAGCGACTTCCAGCGACATGCCGGGCAATTGGAAGGAGGTGTCGTGCCGCAGGAAGGGCATTCCGGAAATGCTGAACAACGCGCTTGCGACGTCGGCAGAGCCGTGTTGGAGGAACGTAACGCTTGCCTGAAGCAAAGGGGCCGGCAACGGAACGGCGAAGATGAGCAGTGCCGCGGGGAAAGCGGCCCGGCGCACAGTCTCAGAGCCCAGGCAGAAGAACCCCACGCTCATCAGGAACCCGAGCAAGGAGAGGATCATCAGAGCCAGGTAACTCTCCGCGCTGGCCCTCCATCCCGCGCCGACTGCCAGGCGATACCCAACCAGAATCCCGCCCGCGATCACCAGCAGGGGAACAGCGTAAGCCCGGACGGGCTTTGAATCGAGCGCCAGGCCGCGCCGGTTCAACCATAACAAGTACCCGCTGACGAACGGGATAAGCAGAATGTAGGAGTAAAGCTCGCTCGAGAGAGCGAACCGGATCAACTCCAGGAGGGGCCTGGCAAAGCACAGAGCAAGGACGATCCAGCAGCCGGCGAACAACCTTAGTCGCCGCGTAACTCCTGGCGAAACCCCTCCAGCTTTGGCGGTAGTCGGCGGAAGGGCTTGGTCGAATTGCAAGGGTGTTTTCAAAGGCCAACTCCAACATCTGCTTCAAACCCCTATGGCCGAGCGGCCATAACCAGCCCACAACCCAGCGCCGGTCAGAAGCTGTAGCCTAAAGTCAGGCCGACTTGGGTGGTGTTGTAGTTATAGATCGTTGACGCGGAAGAATTGTAGGTCGCTTGGTAGAACGCCGATGCTGCTAAGCGTTTGAAGAGTGTGGTGCTCAACGCGACATTGAATGAAGTGCCATTGTAGTTGCTAATGCCCGGAGCACTCGGCGACGTGGTTGTCCCGTGGTATGCGGTCATGCCGTAGCTCCCGCTGACATCCAAAAAGAGCCGGCCCAAAAGCCGCTGGTGGATGCCGGCATTGAAGTCAGTGCCTTGCGATACCTGACTCTGGAAATACGAAGGCGACGATCCACTGCTGGCGCTAACAAAGAGGCTTGTTGGTTCAAAAAGTTTGTATTGGGCGGTTAGAGAAAAAATGGGGCTGAGCAAATCCGAGACACCCGAACCCAAGAACTGCTGGTCGTTGAGGCCGGCGCTCAACAGCAGCGTGAGTCTGTTCCCGGCGTGCCATGCGATACGGCCCTGGTATTGCTCTGAGGCGACATCGGGTCCGCCGGACACATTGTAGTAAGTGAATCCTACGCCGATACCCACGCTTAGCGAGGGCACAATCTGGTAGTTCATCCAATTCATCGTGGACCACTCCCGCGTGTCACTTAATGGTCCAAGAGCGTTCGCTTGCCCGGATACGTTTTCCTGGCCGAGGAACCGAAAGCCTTGAATTAGACTAAAGTCGAAGGAAACCTTGCTGTTCAACTGATAGCCAGCGGTCAGGGTTGTTGAAAACGCTTCCTGGCTCGTTTGCGCAGCCGTCTCCACGAGAGGTTGGGAGGTGTCCGAGTAGCCAATGGACAGCCCGAACACCCAATCCTCGTATGCAGTGGTCCCGTTCAGGGAGACCGCTTGGTCCGTTCCATTTTGAAACTGAGAGTTAGAGTAATAGTGCAGGGTGGCTGTGTAGTCGAGCGTCCAGTGGGGCCCTAACCGGACGAGCACCCCGGGCGAGAACTGGTTGATCAGTGTGTCTGCCTGCTCTCCGGGAGTGGCCTGAAGACCATTGCCGTAAGATAGCTGATACAGGAAATGAGGGTATAGGTGGACCATCCCCCATTGAAGCAAACCCTCTCCGGTTGAAAACAAATCCGACTCTGTTTCGGGCGGGGCACCTGCGAGTTGGCTCGTTCCGGCCCAGCGTGGCCCGGAGGGAGAGGTGGAGTATCCGCCAGCAGTCGCAGGTTGGTATTGAGGCGTTCCCCCCGTGACGTAGCTTGATGGGGGAGCCAAGCTCTGGGAGTCAGCTTGCGAGCCGGATGGGGCGCTTTGAGCTAAGGCTCTCTTACCCGTGGCGAGTATAGAAGCCAATACCAGTTGAGCGCAAAAGGCTCTGGCTCGCACGGCGGAACGACTTAGTGGAAAGGTTGATAACAACATGGCGGCGTAAAGTTTCTACATCAGAATCCAAGTAGGACTATCGTTCTGTCCATCCGCCGTCCTGTCAATGCGAATTCCTCCGGCTGCCGGGGCACGTGAGCATCCCACTTTTTGCACAGTCCCTACCCCATCGCCCAATTCACCAATCCTCAACACCTATCCATTGCCAGCAGCGTGCCAAATTGGCCCACACTCCGCGCCAGGTATCATAAGCGCTCATGATTGCAGGAGGCACAGCCACCCATAGGCTCGTTCCTGGCTAGTACCTGTCTCGTACGTGTCTCGTACCTGTCTGGTACGAGGGGGATCCGCATTCCGTGGGAAAATGGCCAGTTTCGGGCATTTGCAGCCTCCTGGACTCCTTTGGCCATTCGGATGGGTTATACTCGCGGGTTCCGGCTGTGCCATTTTGGCCCGCTTGCCGGAACGGTTGATGCTCAGGGCAGGCGTCCTTACCCGCCCAGGATTGGCGAATGCACTTGTGCCCCGGGTGAGCATCTCATTTTATGAGCAGCTTCTCACAGGTGCGGTTGGTATAGGCATGCAATCGCGAGGCGGTCAAGGCAGCGGACATTCTTCACTCAGACTTCTCCCCTTCCCCAGACCATCCTCCGCTGCGGCCCAAACATTCGGCGCGATGGCGTCCCAAGTCCAATTCTTCAGAAACGCAGCGAAAGCCCGTTCCGCCATCGTGGCCCCCGACGCTGGTTCTTTAATGAGAGATATGCAGGCAGCCGCAAACTCCGCCGGAGCGTCGGCCAGCAATAACTCCTGCCGGTGCTGCACCTCGTAGCCGAAAGCCCCCAAACGGGTGGACACCACTGGGCACTTGCGGCTGAATGCATCCGCGATTTTCACCCGGGTGCCGGCACCATGCCGGAGGGGAATCACCATAGCGGACCACGTGGCAATTTCGGCGGCAGGGTCCGCAACCCAGCCCAAGCCATCAATGTCCAATCCACCCGGCTTGAGCGTCCCATCCGTATCCCTCCCCACTAACCGCAAGCGGGCGTCGGGGACCTTAGTCTTTATTTTGCGCCAGCACTCTTCGACGAACCAGCGGACCCCTTCGAGATTGGGTGGATAGCTGAAAAGACCGATAAAGCCAATGCGCGGCGGGGAGCTTGGATCGCGTCGAGGTTCCGACGAAGGGCGCTCAAACCCGTTCGGGATGACGTGAATGTGCGACCCGCCTCCAAGATATTGGCGGTCCGCCTCGCTGCACACGGCCAGTGCGGCAAACCGTTCTCTCAGCAGAAGCTCGCGCCGCTTAAGCAGAACCATTCTTGCACCAGCCTTCAACCTCTCCTTGAAGCCGCAGCTGTTCTGCCAGACGGTGCGCTCGAACGTGCTAGGCAGATCGTCTATATCGAGGACTGAGCGTGGCCAGCGCCATTGGTTTAGGATGTTCGCCGTGCGTGAGTTCGAGACCCAAACCAGATCGAAATCATCAAGGCGGTTCAGTAAGCGCGCACGGCCCAAACCGTCCGCCAGGCAGCCGTGAACGTTGAGGAACCGGGGGTTCAATGCCCAACGCAGCCGCGGCACTAAACCCACATTCGGGGCCAGATCAACCCGGACCTGGGGTTCCAGCCGGAATTCGGCGGCGGTCTTGCGCACCACGGACTCCTCCGTCCCTTCCGAACTGACCACCGCCAGAGTGACGTCTCCGATTTTTCTCAGAGCCCGGCCAATCTGCAGCGTCCGCAATTGCCCACCGAACGCTCGACCGTGCGGCCAGCAGGATGCCAGATATAGAATCCTTGGGGAGTGTTTGTTCATTGATCCTTGGCAATGCCTCAGGTCATTTCAGAAAGCTGCTCGGGACTAATTTGCTCGTGACCATGGAAAGCCCTGCGCGTGCCCGAAGACACCATTCCTAGTCGCAATACATTGCCACCATCATTCAGGGCTATGTGTGTCGCGCTTTGCCCTCGCAGCGGCGATCTGGTTTCGGATTGCGCGCCCTCGGTTATTGCCACCCTGTCGCCCTGATTAGTCATACCGTGTGCCGGCCCTGCGAGATATATTATTGGTGTTCAGCCGGCAGACACGGTCGCGAGAGCAGGCTGGCGCTCCTCATGACGCGAGGCTGCAGACGCCCCATTACGTGCGAGCGGACCACGGCTGATTTCCTCCTGCAGAACATCGAGATACTGCCTCCCAAACTTCAAATCAGGCTCCAAATGGTTCCCTTCCGCCCATTCATTCCACGATTTCACGAAGACAAGCCGATGGTCCGGAGGCTTGGGTTGGACCTGCTGGAGCACGTTCCGGAGGTGCTTCCGGAACAGCTCAGGCGTCGAACTATGCAGAACCATCCCCTGCAATCCACTCCGCGGGGTGTTGTCCCAATTAGGCACGACACACGGATACACGTTGACTTTGCTGCATTCAGGCAGGAGGAACTTCTCAGTGGATTTATGGTAAGCCAGGACTTTTGGGGGACGCCTGCGCCAGCGACGGTAATGCTGCTTGAAGCGAAAGAGCAGGCTGCCGTCCTCGCTTCGTTGGGCAAGGTGCAAGACCCTGACAGTAGCGCCATCAAAACCGTTTGCCGACGGCGTCCACGGCTCATTGTCGCCGCCGACGAAATAGATGCCGGGCAACCCCGCGCTTTGGGCCAAATGCTGCCACAGGGCAGTGAACCCCTTTGGGTCGGGCAACTCCGCGGGGGAATAGACCAAGAAGAGTGGCTTGCCATCAACCTTCACGTAGCGCTTATCCAGAAACGCCGGGAGGAGTGCCTGGAAGTGCTTCTCGTTATCCACCTTCCCGGGATAGGCCTGTTCAACGAGGATCCGCTTCGGCGCGCCATGCCACACCCCAGTCCAACTCTCATTCGCCCAACAGAGACAAAACGGAAAGTCCGGCTTTCCAGAACAGAGCACTTCGTTAAAGGGGCGCTCAAGGAGACGGCGTCCGGCTCCGAACCAGTAGTGGTAATAGCAAAAGGCCTCGATGCCGGCCGCGCGCGCCATCCGCGCCTGTGCCTCCCTGGTCTCCGGCACGCGCAGGTCATAGAAGCCCAGATCCGCTGGCAGGTGCGGCTGGTAGTGACCGGGGAAAAGAGGCTTGGCTTTGGCGGTATTGGTCCACTCCGTAAATCCCATTCCCCACCACTCATCGTTTTCGGGGATAGGATGGAACTGAGGAAGGTAATAGGCAATCGCCCGTACTCCGGCGGATGCCTCCTGTCCGTGAAAACTCATCCAGATTTTCTCCAGTAAACTCCCGACCAATCAATGGCATGAATCTCATCCTTCACGTTTTGGGCCTCCCGGTAGTCGTGGACGGCTTGTTTGCAGGCGCTGATGCACCCATAGTCATCAACGATGACATAGCCGCCCTCGGAGACTCTTGGATACAACGCCTTCAGTGCGTCCATGGTTGATTGGTACATATCTCCATCCAGACGCAAAACGGCGAGTTCCTTGATTGGCGCCGATGGCAAGGTGTCTTTGAACCAGCCCTTAAGGAACCGAACATTCTGATCCAGCAAGCCGAAACGTCGAAAATGCTCCTGAACCTGTTCCATCGAGACGGCGAGTTCCTCAAAGCTATGGAGTGAATCTCCAGCATCCGCAGGGTACTGCTCGCCATCGGGTTTGGGCAAGCCTTCGAAGGAATCCGCCACCCAGACCACTCGCGATTCATCTCCGTGGGCTCTTAGTAGGGCTTTCATCAGAATCGTGCTGCCCCCTCGCCACACACCGGTTTCGATAAAATCACCTGGAACCTGTTCGCGAAGCACGCTCTCGACGCATTGCTGCACGTTATCGAGCCTGTTCACCCCTACCATGGTGAGGGCACGGACAGGCCAGTCTTTTCCCGCAGACCTGGCTTCGGTTTGCACTGGTCTTGCCTCACACGCCACCATCCCGCGCCACACCAGGTATTTGTTTACCAGGGTAAACAGCTTTCCCCCGGATCGCACGGGCCGGTACTCTTCACCGCCGTAAAGGCTGTCGAGCAGGCATTTCTTGATGAGGTCTATGTATAGGTCGCTCGTAGTATCAGTTTCTGGAGCTATCATAACGACGTCTCAGGTTAAGTCCCATGGAGGCAGATGCGGACAGGATCACGTTTGTGTTCATCCGCGCAAAGGTTCGAATCGTGGCTTCCGGGAATCATTCCCGGGGAGCATGTCCGGAGATCGAATCACCGCACGCAGGTCTGGCATTTGTGCACGCATTAGGCGGCCAGACCGATTCACCAGCCCGTGGCGCGCAGAAGCCGCTCGAACGCACGCACCCCCCAGTTGGAGCGGCGGCTTTGCGAGGCAATCAGGAGGCGATGAACAGCCTTTTCCCAAGCTGACCTGGGATCGGTGAGGGCAGGGGCGCTGAGTCCAACCTGTTTGGCAAAAGCATCCCAATTCTTATCCCAAATTGCCAATTTGCGGAAGTGGGTCGGACCATGATCACAAAGGAGTTGGGCCACCTCGCGATCCCACCAGGTAACGGGTTCGCAGCGCAAGGAGCGGAAGCTGATGCCCTGTGCTTCGTAGCCTTCGAGCCATTGGGGCTGAACCGGGTGGATCTCGCCTCTGCCCCAACTCCCCCGCATATGGTGGTATTCCCGGAATATCTCCAAAGGGCTTTTCTCCTGGTGCTTGGTGTATTCCCAGGCTTGGTACCAGCGTTGCTTGCTGGCCATACGCTCCCAAAGGACATACTGAAAGTGCAGGACCACCACATCATCGAGATCAATTGTCGGCGCTCCGGCAGGATTCGGGACCCGCGGACTATGAATCCGCCTGCCTTCGTGGTTGGATCCATCATCCACGAACCCGCAAGATATTGGTTGAGGAGGTATCCACGCCTCCTGGAAGCCTGGCAGAATGTTGACCCAACGGAACCGCACGATGGTTCCCGGCCGCGCGTCGTTGAGTTTGCGCCAACTCTTGCTGCGCATACAGTTGGCAGACAGAGCCTCATCAGCATCCAGACCGACGAGGAGCCGTTTCCCGCCGGTTGTTCGCGCTCTGTCGAGCAGTATGCGTTGGCGGTGGCTCTCGTCGAATTTCGGGGAGTCATTGATCACCAGATCCACTTTGGGGTCGCGACGCAATTCCTCGAGGGTGCCATCCGTCGAACCCTGGTCGGCCACGACGATGCGATCTGCCCAGAAGGAATTCGCCGCCAGGAACTGACGGACGATCCAAGCCTCGTTCCGCATGGGGGTCAGGCAAAGGCGCTGCAACATCTCACTCATGTGCGCTCAAGCTGAAAAGTGCCGCGTCCGCTTATGCCGCGACAGCCCAGGTAAAGGGACCGACTCAATTGCGAACCAGGTAGAAACAGGCGGAGTCGCCGTCCAGTTTTGCATTCAGCTCTGCTGCCGCTCTTCGGAACGCCAGAATCTCACCTGGCGAGAAGGCGGACCCGGCGGGGTTTACGGAATAAGATCGTCTGTCCTTGAGCGGAATGTCTCGGAGGTACTGCTCGCTGGCCCAGAATTGAAACTCATCGGAATCGCACACAACCTCGGCGACCTTGAATCCCGCTTTGCCTGTGAGGATGTTCATGCTCGCGTATGTGTGCAGGAAGAGATGACGCGGCGCGTCGAGTTGAGCCCAGTTCGAACCATAGGTCCGGTAGGCGTGGCTGGACGCGACGGGAATGCGGATAATGAGATGGCCGTCGCGGTCCAGGAGATTATGAAGATGCTTGAGCACCGCCAGAGGCTCTGGCAAATGCTCAAACGTGTGGTGAAGCATGATCAGGTCGAACTTCCCTTCCAAGCCATAGATGTCCTGCTTGAGTATTCTGAAACCTTCGGAGTAGTTGGTGCTCTTCTTTACGAATGGGTCCACCCCGGTGAGGTCTTTGAACCCGTCGCGGTAGAGGCAACCCAGCAACTCTCCCGACCCGCAACCGAGGTCGAGAATGCGCGAGGAGAAGTCTGCCCCGCATCGGCCCAGCCAAACGTAGTAGTCCGGTTGACCGAAAATGCCGCATGTGGGCCTGCCGAACAGTCGCACCAGAACTCTGCCGAACAGGCCGCTGCCGCTAAGACAGTATTTGGCCCGTTCATGCCGCAGCTTGCGTTTGACCCCCGAGGAAGCAATCCATTCGGCCACGCCAGGATAATACTCCGATGGGTAGTAGCGCTCCAAATGCTCTGGAACTTGCTCGATCTGCACGCATCCGCACCCGCCGCACTGAACATAATCAAATTCATCCCTCAATCCAAACATCATCTCGCGCGCGCGAAATGGCCGGTTGCCAGCCGCATTGTGACAAACGGAACAAGCGCGTGCTGCCATAAGCCCCGGAGAAGAAGATTAACCCTTAAAGAGACTCGAAGAACTTGTGCAGATCTCTGCCATACCGCCGGATGTTGTAATGCTCTTCGGCAAGGCGGCGGCCGGCCCGCCCCATCGCTTCTGCGCGGGCAGGATCTGCGGCCAAGGCCGTGATGGCCTTCGCGAGCGCCTCCGGGTCGCCGGGCGGCACCAGCAGCCCACATCGAGTCTTCTCCACATCAATCTCGCTCGGCAACGCCCCGGTTTGGGTCACAATTACCGGTCTAGCCATCGCCAAGGCTTCGATCAGGTTTGTGAAACCCACTGCGGTCTCCTGCTCGGGATCACTCTCCAGGACGATGAGCGAGGCGGCGCAGCGGCTGTAGTACTCGTGCAGCAGCTCCCTGTAGCTGATGGTGTCATCCGCTTGTCCACCGGTGATCAATTGGACCGAAGGCGGCCAAGGCAAGCCGGGCGGCAGTTCCGGGCAGATAACCCGAGTCGGATGGCCGCACTTAAAAACCGCTGAACTCAGCGTCCGGTGGTCGCGGTGCGTCTTGCCGCAGGAAAGAAACCATTGAGGGTCATAAGGAAGCTCCGGGAAGAAATCGAGATCAACTCCCCAGCCCAGGTGCACGACTCGCGCATGGGGAGCCAGCTTATGCGCGTGTTCGGCGCCGGTCGGCGTCAAGGCAACCAGGCCCGTATGGCCGAGCGCCATCTGCAAGGGTTCCCGGGCCCACAAGTGGGCCACGACTTGGCACCGGATCAGCCCAAGGGACCGCAGCAGCGGTAGGAAGTACAGAAAGTTATGGCCACAATACAGAATCCCGTCGCGGCCAAGCCAGGAATAAGTCGCCCGCAGCAGCTTGAGATCGTGGGCTGAGGGCCTGCGCAGGAGCACCCAGAGATCAGTCAAGGGTTCAGCCAAGGCGACCTCGTAACCTATTTGAACCAATTCCATGCAACCCCACAGGTGATGTGCCGGGGATGTCCCGCTTTTGATGTTTTCCCACAGGCCTCGCCCTCCGTAGTTGTTGACATAGAGAACTCTCCGCAGAGGCCGCCGACCGGCTGGGGAGAGAATCACCATACCGTGCTCGGTGCTCTCGAGAATGCCGTGCATGCTTGACTGCTCGGGTGGTGCGGATGCGATTGTGTTAGCTAACATGGTCCACGGGAATCAGGCAAAGCCTTTGGCTCCCATCGCTCAAAAACCAGCGGGTCGCATCGTCTTGGAAAGACGCGCGTGGGTGTCGTACCAACCAGGAACAGGCGCCCCGGTTAACCGGCCCAAAAGACCGTTTGCCAAGCGCCTAAGGGTGCTTGCGCCGCGAAACTGCCACTTATACATCCGCCCCTCATCGCCGAGTAGATAATATCCTAGGCGAATCAGGCGATACAGGCGCAAAACCTCAGCCCTGGATTTCCAGCTCGGTTCCAACTCAGCTCCAAAAAGGCCCGAAGCTCCTAGCTCGAAGCGATGTGGCACATAGCTGCCCTCGCGCGCCGGCGAGGGCGGGCGTTGGCACTCAGGTATCCTGGACTGCTCCACTGCTTGAAAACTGTCATAGCCCAGCTCACAGAACAGATCGATCTCCGCCCCTATGTTGGCAAAGCTGGTCTTGTCCGATTCTATGGAGATGTAGTCAGGTCGCTCCTTAAAGGCTTTCAACGCACTGACGCACACCAGGTCGGCGCCTTCGATGTCGATCTTCAGATAATGCGGAACGCCGTGGTCTGCGACAACCCTTGCAAAATCAATGGTCTGGACTTCCATGACATTGCTTGGCGCTCCCTGCCGCTGATTGCGCTCGGCCCAAGTTTGGTGGACTGTTCCCCACCCGGTACCGGCTTCGTTCTCGTAAAATCGAACCCGCCCGCACCCAGCCGCGAGCGTGCCGGAATCTACGATCGCTCCCTCAATGATCACGAGTTGGCCGCGCTCGATAAAGTGGGCAAAGCGGCTTCTACAGGAATCCACCAAGGCCGGATTGGCCTCAAATGCCACTACTCGAAACCCTTTCCGGAGATAGAACTCGGTGTCCTCACCGCGATGCAGCCCGACATCGTAGATGAGATCGTTGCGCTTTGGAGCCTGAAGCAAGTCGTCCATATTAGAGCCTGACAGTAGTAGCCATCTGTCACCGACTTTGAGGCTAATTGGCCATTACGGCGGCTTCCGACGGCCCCACGCCGACCGCTTTCTTCTGCAAAGCGGAACGCACATCGGATACCAGTGCCAGGAACTCACGGTTGCCTCCCGGCATCAGCATCCATGCGGCCGGGAATACCACTGCGGCGAGCGAGCACCCTAAAGCAAGAGAGCCGGTCAGGGAGAGATTCGGTTGCGCAAGCCTGAGCAGCAGCAGTGCCGCTGCCATCACGAAGCTGGCGACCGCCGGGCGCGAGAGGGCGGAAAAGAACGCCCCGACAGAAACGGGAGAGCCCTTGAGGCAGAAATACAGATATGGCCCAATTAAAAGATATGTCGTCGCAACATCCGCCGCCGCCACTCCGCGAGCGCCCCAATGCACTCCGAGAACCATCAGAGAAACGAAAACGATGTTCTGGACCACGGTCAGCGTGAAGTAGGTTTTCGACAGGCCGCGAGTAATCAGGATAAATGCGGCTGAACTCACGGGTTGCTTGATAAAGGTGCCGAAGCTGAGGATGGTCAAAATCGGCCCGGCATCAATCCACCTCCGCCCCAGCAGCACGCGGGTGATTTCAGTCGAGTAGATCGCGACAAACACGCTCAACGGCATGGTCGCCAAACCCACCAGGCTCAATACCTTCTGGTAAAAGCGCCTGAACCGCGGCCCATCGGTCTGAATCATGCTCAACCCGGGCTGTGTCACCTGATAGACGGGGCTCACCAACTGCTCCATCGGCATCACCAGCAGTTGGTAGGCCTGTCGGTACATTGCTACCGGCTCGGGTCCACGAAATCTGCCAAGCAGGACACGGTCCATCGCGCCCGTTATGCTTGAGGCAACGTTCGCCCCGACCATGTGCGTGCCGAATCCAAGGAGCGCCCGGATGTCGGTTTTCCGGGAAGGAAGCCCCGGAACCCACGGCAAGCAGATCCACACGCCCACGGTGAGCAGGGCGTTTCGCGCGACCTCACGCCACACCAGCGCCCAGTATCCGAAGCCCCACCACGCAAGGACGATAGCGAGCATCGTGCTGAGGATGCCGGCCAAAATCCGGACCCCGGCGCTATGCCCCAACCTTAACTGCCGAGCCAGCAGCGCCTGGTGTTGAACCAAAAGGCCGCCCCAGATGAAGTTCGAAGCCAGGATGCACGTAACCGCCGTAAGACGAGGTTCTTTGTAATATGCGGAAATGAGGGGCGACACTGCGCAAACCATCAAGGCGATGAGCAGGCCGGCAGAGGCATTTATCCAGAACAGGCTGGTCACCTCTTCGCAGGAAATGTCTTTGCGCTGCACCGTCGCTGAGGAAAGCCCCAAATCCCGGAACTGGTCGGCGATCGCCGTCACCGCCGTCACCATCATGACCAGGCCGAAATACTCCGGGAGCACCAGCCTGGCGAGTATCGCCGTGGAGCCGATGCGCAGAACAAAATCTGCTGCGCCTGCCACCCAGGTGAAAGCCGCAGCTCTAACCGAGCTCCGCTTCAAGTCCCCTTTCAGCCGTTGCGTGCAGGTGAGCTGTTTGAATCGTTCGGCGTTATTCATCAAAAACAAAGATGGAAGACCCTAACTACCCGGCAGTCAGGTCCCATTGTATGCCCCAGGGCCACTACACGTTCACTGGCTTGTGTGCCTTAGACCCGGCACTTGCGTCGGCGGGTTTGGAGAAGGTCCATGTATCGCGCGCGGCAGCGGCCCAGCGGCGCAAGGAACTCGCCCCGCCAAAATCCACAGCTCTGGCAAACAGTGCGCTCAGTTGGCTCTCACAAGCGGCAAAGGGCGAAAGGTACAGCACGTCCTGGCCGGATAAACCCTTCTTGAAATGGTAAACTCCTGGATTGGTCTCCGGATTGATGCCGCCGAGGTTGTAGTAGCGGATGCAGTTCTCCTTAAGCCAGCAAATCATCCTCCACTGCAGCAGGTACGCCCCCTTTAACGCCAATCCCTCGTCGCTAGTCGCGCCATGCAGATAAATCCCCGAATCCCCCATCGCCGAGCCCACCAATCCGGCCAGCGGGACACCCTCGCGGTAGCACAGGAAGATTCGCATCCGTTGGTCACTGGGAAGGCTCTCCTGCATTACCGCGAATTGGGGAACATTGGTGGACGTGTTGAACCTCTTACGCGCCACTGTCTGGTCATACATCCTGAGAAACGTGGCGAATTCTTCAGGCCCATCCCCCTCGATCAGGCCCAGCCCGTTCTTCTCCGCGCGGTTGAGTTGGTTGCGCCATTTCTGGTCCAGCTTCCTGCGAAGTTCATCCAGAGGGGGACTCAGGTCCAAAAGCAGTGTGCGCTTTGTTTGATTGCGGCCAAAAGGCTCAGCAGCATACTTCGAAAAGGCTACCCCGAGGGCGCTTGCCCTTGCTGTCCCTTGAATTGCATTGGGGAAAACTCGTAGAAACAAGCCCCTGTTCTGGACGTACTCGGCGTAAAGCGCCGCAGCCATCTGACACACGATTTCTGGGTCTAACTCCTTACCTTTTGCACAGCACAGCGGACCCCAGCGCAAGTACGCCAAGCCACACCGCAGCCAGCCCGGTCGCACGATTCGCAGTTGCGCCGCGCTGACGATGTCGCCACCCTTTTTTAGAACCAAATGGCTCAGATTCTTGGCCCCCCATGAGACTGCGCCGTACGACCAGGTCTGATAAATGCTTCCGTCAGCGAAGAAGCCAACCAAGGTTGACCACTGGGCCTCACCTATTGAATCTACCTCAACGTGATAATCAGCGTCGTCCACTTAAAAGTAACCCGCAGGCAAACCTCCTTTTTGGAGAGCCAAACTCCGCCGAGCATCAGAACGCCTTTTGAACCTCGGCGCGAAAGGAGGATTTCCGGACGTTAGCCAGTGCCGGCTTCCATGAACTATCTAACTGTCCGTGATCCCGCCACTTCAAGGCGAGTTCGTTGCGGTGATGAAGGAATTGTACGTAAACAGCAAGTTAGTCACGGAGGGTCCGAACGCGTAGCAGCGGAACGTGTAAACCCCAGGGTTGGTGTACGAGTGCGTGGCACCAGGGGTAACCGTACCATCTCCGTAATCGAACAAGAAACCAGTGGCTCCCGCAGTCAAAAAAGCTGAGGGATTCGATGGCGGGGTGACAGTGACGTTCAAGGGAACCGCGCCGCTATTGGGCTGAACAGGAAATGCGGCAATGTGGAACCCCTTGAGAGTTGGTGCAGCATTACTAGCGGGGCCGGGGAGAGCGTTGTAACGAAGTTGGGCAGGAATCACCGACACGATCGGCGACAGGTCAGGACCAATGGGGGGCCAGGGCGCCGTATTGGTACTTGGCCACCAGGAAGGCGGGGTTGCGCCGTAAACCAGAGATGGAGGCAAGTTTGTGTTGCCGTCCGGGACCCCCCCTGTCACATAGTCATAATTGTTCAGCCGCAATAGGGTGTTGGTCACCCTCGGATCAAATGCTATCGGATATCCCCAGACCGTCGTTCCGTTTGCCCCCTGATAGTTGAGGTAAACGTCATTGCACGCCGTGCAATCGTTGCCCATATCGGGAAAGCCAAGCCGGTACATGGCAGGCGACAGTGTGCCAAAGGTGCCATCGTTCGGGGCCTGGTAAAACGCCCCGCTCCGCGCGCTCTCCGGGCTGCCCAGAACGTTGCCAACAATGTTGTAATAGTAGCTGTAACGGCACAGGTCAATGCACTTGATATTGTTCGTCAGCCCGTAGCCGAAGGCATGATCCATGCCGTGGACCCAGTTGCGGAAGAAAGTGTTGTGGCTCGAACTGCCGTGGTAGTTGTCTGCCTGGACTCCGCTCAGGATATTGCCTTCCAATAGGTTCATCATCACGTGAGCCTCGTGGCAAAGGTAAATGTCCGGTTGCAAATACCCAGCGGGCGCGCTCGCTGCCATGTATTCATTTGTGAAGTAGTTGTAAGCAATCACCCCACCGCTCGCCGAACTTTCAAGCAACATTTGCACCCAGTATCCAGAGAAAGTATTTCCCTCAGCCTTGAATGCGCTACAGTGGTTGAACTCTAATCCAATCACATCTCCGCTGGGCGGATTGGTTCTATCCAAGCTGAAGTCACAGCCCTGCACCTCGCAGTTCAAAGCGTCAGTGAACATCACCACTGGGCTGCCGTAGCCGAGCACTTTGCAATCTTTCAGCCAAGAGCCATAAGTGCCGTTAAACTTCATCGTTGCTTGCACCCAAGACGAGTTCGTAATGGTAAGCGACTCAACTCCCACCAACGCCGAGGCACCCCAGACTCGCTTGCAGTATGCATATAAGCCCGGCGTGTTGGTCCAAGACCAGTACAATGGGGGCCAGAATGAAATGCTCGTGCCGTTAATTCCGGTGCAACGCACCAACTGGGAGAATACGTCGCCAGAACCAATACGGTACCAATCCCCATAGCCGACCAACATTCCGTTGGTGGAGATGATATCGGAGTTAGTCAATCCAAAATTATCGAACACCAGGTCGAAGTTGGTGGCAGCCTCGTCTTGCCGAAACAGCATGAGCACGTCGTTAACCCCGAAATCTGGCGTGGCGCCCACAATCATATTGCTCGTTCCTTGGTATAGCGTGGAGACCACGATGTTGTTGCTTTGCCCGTAGTTCTGGTTCCCGGTCAGAAAGGCTGGTCCAGTTCCACGATTAAGAATGATCGTATTGCCACTCCCTGCGCCTTTCAGCGTCATGTAGCCGCCACGGTTCAAGGAGTTGGCGCTGATGTAAAGCAGGTTCGAGATCACCAGACGGCCCGCAGGCAGCACCACGATCCCGTTGCTGGGGCAACTGTTGATGGCTGCTTGAATTGCCGCACTGCAGTCCAGCACTCCGTTGGTATCCAAGCCGGCGACGTTCGTGAACATCGTCCTGGACGCTCGAATAGCGTCGAATCCCGGCACCCCTGCTTGTGTCCAGTCTATCACCCTCCCTGGGGGGATAATCCCGTCGGCCAAGCCAGCCTGAAGGAACAAAACGGGGCTGGCTATAAGAACGCACACGCAGGTCAAAGCCAGCCTGGTGAGTGCGCAGAAACTGCTTTTCATCATAGGGACCTTAACGTAGCATGCCTTCTGCCAAGCCGGAACAGGGAATTTCCTGGTACAAGCAATGGGTCTGACGAGCAAAGCTTTCAACTGCAGATAAACACAGATAATCGGCATCTGTGTCCGTCGCCGGTTCAAGTTTGCCCGATAGAAGCTGCATAACTACTGGCGCGTTTTGCGTTGCCGGCGGGAGGCGATACGTCTCAAAAAGGGACAGCTAAATCCGCTACTCCACTTGCAGGACATCGGAGCGTGCGGTTCCCAGTCCGTTCTCAATTCCAGGCCCCTGCAACTGCCGAGTTTTCCCCAGCTTGGCACTCTCTCGGGAAAACGATTCCATCTTCCGGACTTCCCAAAACAGCAACAGCCGGTTCAAAAGAAATCCCCGCGGCTTTCTCCAAGTCCCGTCCATCAGGTGAACGCCAAGATCGCCAAAGTGGTGCCAGGTCTGCGCATCGCAAACGTCTTCGGGGAAAAGCAGCTTGACGCGTCCGGCAAGTTCCCGGCTCTCCGCCAAAGTCCGCGAAATCAATCCCGGCCCAGTCGTGTTCAAAACCCAATAGTCGTCCCGCAGCAATCGGGTCGTGCCCTTCAACATTGGCTCGGCCCACGCCGGGTCCTTCTGTGCCCTTACGCAGTTTTCTATAACCGCCGCTAGAAATGGGTGGCCTGCGGCGGCGCCGAAAGCGTAATTGCCAATGTGCCAGTCCATACCGTAATTCGTCCGCAGGAACCGGTTCATGTTCAAGTCCTCGAATGGAAACACGCATTCGGCGGACAACAAGTCACTCAGGCCCGAGCAGAGGAACACGTCGAGGTCAAAATAAAACCCCCCCAGACGATAAACCGCAAGATAACGAAAAAAATCATACCGCTGAATGCGGAAAGGATAAGTTTCGAACACCTCGCAATACTCCGGAAACTCCTGTCGCATGAACCGTTGCACGCCCTGGTCATCAAAGAAAAGATACTCGAAGTCTGGATTGAGCAGCCTTAGATTGGCGACTGCGGCCTTGAGCTTCACTGGCAACCGCGAGGTCTTACTGGTTTGAATCAAGCGCTTGGGAATCATCTAAACCCTGAGTCTAAGCTCCTGCGGAAGCGCCGGCGCTCCGCGCGGATGCAGTTTGCCGATCATCCTCAGTGCCGTAGGAAACAAGCGCAGGTACCAGCACCCGATAACGGCCGGGCTGCGTCATGGTTACCAATAGCAGGACCATCCAAAGAAGTCCGTTCTTATTGAACGCCGCCTCAGTCCAGTTGTAGATAACCGCGATGCACAAGAATGCCAGTCGCACCCTGGCATAGTCCGTGTCCTCTATCAGCGCTGATTTGATATTTCTCGACGCTGACCAGAGCCACGCCAGGAGAAAGCCCACCCCCAGAATCCCGCCGTTGAGATACGTGTCCAGGTACCCATTGTGTGCCTGCACGATGCCCGGAACGGTTTCCCATATCTTTCGCAGCGTCTCACCGGACCAGAAGCTGTTAAAGCCCGCCCCTAGCAACGTATTGGACTGGTGACGCAGCAGCAAATCCCAAACGTCCGTTCTGCCGGTAAGCGTCTCGTCACGTCCAAGGCTATGGAGCAGCGTGGCCCGCAGATTAAACGCAGAATCCAGGACTAAAAATAAAACCGCGCCGAGAACCAGGTAAAGCTCGATGAACCTTAGATTCCTCTTCACGAAGCCCAATCTCGCGCCGAAGAAAATGCCGATAGCAATGAGGGTGCAAGACAGCGCGGTGGCACAATCGGCGATATGCAGAATCCACACGATCATCAGCAGCAATAGAATGCGCGCCCAAACGCTCCCTTTGTCCCGGCTGGAGGACTTCTTACGCAACTCGTTAAACAGGTCCCAGAAGAAAAATAGCCCGCTAACCAGCACCAGGCTGCCCAGCGTATTCTTGTTCGGGCATACTCCGACGTACATCACATTGCCTTGGGTATCGTAACACCTGCCCAATGTCGGTATATAACGGATGAACAGGAGTGACAGGGGAATCAGCAAGTAAGCGCACCTGACAAACACGGTCTTAGCCGCCTCGATGGGGTCGTCCTCCGTAAGGATGACCAGAACGATGACGACATTGCCGAGGTCCTTAAACCATCGCTTAAACGCGATAAATGAGGCGTCCGACCATAAGACGCTCAGCGCCCAATACAAATAGAAGACAAAAAGCCAGCGGTTATCCCTGACCACCGCGCCGAGGCTGACACGCCTTCGCCAAAGGACGACCAGGCTGGCAGCCATTAAAAGCAGATAGACATTCCGTTCGAGAGGGTTGCCGGCGTCGTAAGCCGACGCTTCATCTCCCACGCCGCTATAGCCAAACCAGTCGGAAACTGGTCTGGAGCCGACAATGAAGGCCCAGGCCAGAGGCAGCCACAACGCTGGCGACATCCTGCCGCGCCGCTTCACATCTCTGGCAAATAGCCAGAAGATGAAGGCGAAGCAAACCAGCAAAGCAATGGACGCGCCCATCTTAATGGCTGATGTACCGCTCGCCGACCGGTTTGAAACCGAGAGCGGCCAGCAACTTGCCACCATGATCAAACAGCCGGACAAGGCATTTCATGAAAAGATCGTGCCGCACAACAAATAGAAATGGTGCCATTAACGCGTAACACGGGACTGCCACCATTGATCTTGCCACGCTGCCCGGGCTCAACAAGCGCTTTTCATTCTGTCCTCGTTGCAGCGCCCGCTGCAGCAGGTAGCCCCGCCGGCAGCGCTGTGGAGGAACTACCTCATACACCACGGCCTCGTTGCACCACAGGAACCTGTGCCCATTTTGCATCATCCTTCGGAAAAAGTCCTGGTCCTCGCCGCCAGTGCCGAACTCGGAACAGAACGGTTCTGCCATCCCTTCAACCATTCCACGTTTGAACACCACATTACCGGTCCGCGTCTGCCGCCAATCGAGCTCGAAACCCGTCGGATGTTCCTTTCGCTCACAGAACCGCCCCCGGATCAGCCATTTGGGCGGAGCCTCGTCAAAGAATGGCTTCACTGGCCCCAGCACACCGTCCGCGCCCGATTCCCGGCAGAACTTGAACATGTTCATGAGCCAGTCCGCGGCTGGGAATTCGTCATCGTCTATAAACGCAATAAAGTCCCCTGTCGCCTGCTGTAGGGCTCTATTCCGGGCCCTGGCGATATTTTGCTCAGGCTCGACGCAATACTGTAACTCCACCGGACAAACCTTCCGAAAATCCGATACCGTCTGGCGAGCGGACTCGAACCGATCATTGTCCGCCACCACGATCGAATAATTGAACAGCGCCCGCGTTTCCAAGCGAGCGACGCCTTCCAGAGCTCGCTTGAGCAGGTGCGGTCTTTTGTGCGTGCAGACACAAACGCTGACGTGTTCCTTATGGCGGGCCGGCACAGCAACGGGCGACGGTTCCAGGTTTAGCCAAATGCGGCACGATAGCAGAGATCCGCGGCTCGGGAACGCGCGCGCAGGAACCGAACCAACTGCACCGCCACCAGGATCGCCACGCACGTGACAACGATGGACAAAACAAACCCGCCTCTTTCAAGCCCTATCCGCCGCCATATCCTGACGAGCGCCTGCAGCATCGCAATCTGCAGAATGTAGGCGAACAACGAATATTGCCCCAGCCACATTACTTGGCGAGAAACGACATTCTTCCATGCCTTCTGCCCAATCATGTAGATCAGCGCTACGGAGAGGCAAACTCCACAAACCTGAAGCCAATAAACCTGATGCCACTTCGTGAGCGCCCAGAGGTAGGTAAGATAACCAACCACCACAAGCGGGAGAAAACGCGCGGAGTTTTCCAGATGCCGGTTGGGGATGCAACCAAACAGAATGCCGAGGAGGCCGACGGCCACCAGGTTCAGGGTCTCCAAAGTCAGACCGAGGCGACCCAGTGAAACAATCAGGATGAAAGCGCCGCCGCACAACGCCGGTAAAAACCACCAGCCCACCTGGCAAAGAGTCACGAGCAGCGCTGAGAGGATCAGTAAATAGCTGATGGGAACCAGGATTTCGAAAACGGCCCATCGCCCGTTGCCCGTCAGATAGATTGCCTCGGCGTTGTCCAGGAAATCGTCCAGCGCCAGATCTCTGCCATTATAGTTCCTTCCTATCAAGAAGGCAGCCACGACATTTAGGGCGGTAAATATCAACAGCAGCTTGACTCCCCTGACGATCAGTCGCCTCTGAACTGTAAGACCCGCGATACGGTACTTTGCCAGATAGACTTTGCCAATCAGAAAGCCCGTGATCAGAATAAAGGAGGGTGGCAAGAATGATAGATATTTTAAATCCACATGGATTCCGAGCATGTAATTGACCGAGTGATAAATCACCATGCACAGAACCAGGGCCCCTTTGGTGAAGTCAACCGCCGGGTCACGCCCTGTCTTAGGCTCCTCGGCCCTTGCAGCCTCGCGCCGAACCAACGATCGCGGTTCACAGGCCGCGCTCGCCCCGCTCGGAATCCTCTCGAGACCTACAAGCTCCTTAGTCGAACTCACCTGGTCAATAAATTAAGCCGACTTAATTCCGTAAGGACTTGAGATACTCGGCCATCCGCATAGCAACTCTTCTGTCCCCGTGGACGTTGGTATGGATGAGATCGGCGAAGCAATCGGAGTCGCAGTCCTCGGAACAATCCACGTAGGAAATACCGTTGGTCTGCATGAATTGGATCAGGCCCGTCCTGGCTCGGTCAATGCGCGCCTCGTAAAGCCGAGCCTTCTCTGCAGTGGCATAGCCTTGGATGAGAAACCTGTTCACTGGCGTGACCACCACCACCAAGCGATAGCCCTTCGCGTCCAGTTTTAGCCGCAGGTCCCGAAGCCAGTCTGCGGGTCGCAGCTCGTCGGTGTCCACCAGCAACCTTTCGAATGTCCTGAACCGCTTCAGGGCAAAATCACCGTCCCGGGACCAGATCCGCTCGCGGTCGTCACCAACCGAAAAGTGTCTCTTGTGCAGAAGACAATTGAGGACGATCTCCGTGTTCCAGACCAGCAACGGCTTGCGCAATCGGTTGATGACTTCCCCCACCCAGTTATCTGCTGCAAGCCTCGAGAAATCAGCCGCATAATTGCCCCGAGCTTGTTCGACAAACGTTCGGCGCAGCAGCCGCGTGGGCACCACATCCAGGAAAGCCACTCCAGGCTTGCTGCTTTGGGGCAGCAATTTGACCGCGTTCAGGAAGTCAGGCGGGTCGGCCCCGTTGAGCGTCGCATTAAAGACGGGTTGCCTGGTCAATTGTTCCATCACGCGCCAAAGGCTCTCCTGCTCCGATTTCACGTACGAAGAGGTCCAAATCGAGTCCCCAAGGAGGATAATTCTGCTGTTCTCCGGCACTCTTTCGTAAAGCAACCGCTTGCGTGGATCCTGCCAGCGGCGCCAATCGCAGGTTGTTGAGAAAATAAAACTCGCCAGCAGGGTAACGCCATAGAATAGCGTCGCGAGCAGCAATGCCTTCAGCAGGAACCGCCCCGCCGGGTTGGCAGCGCCACTTATCTGCGAAACGGCTTCAACCTCCCGAGTCCCTGGCCGGGGCAAGGCCGTGGGACCGTCAAAACTGGAAATAGACGAAGCCGACATTATCGAACGTGGAGAGAAGCGCGATACTGCAAACCAGCGCGTAATAAGCCGGCCACCGAAACCAGGCTGGGCGCGCGCTAATTCGGATGCGCCCCCGCAATAACGAGGCCGCCAACATTACGGCCAACGACGCCAAGAGAAGCAGGAAAACTGGCAAGGTCTTACCCAGCAGAATCGGATCCCACAACTCCTTGTGATGGAGCAGGTCCCGAAAATTGCTCACGACGGCCAGAGCGTAACCGCCGACCCCACTCAACAGGTGAGTTGACACGTAAATGCCGTCGGCAAGGGAATTCGCCCGAAAGAAGATCCAGGCAAAGCACACCAGGTGAAATGTGAGCACCGCGCTGGCCACTTTCAGCGTGGGATGATTCTGGCAGCCCAGCCGTTTGAAAAGGCGCGATACCACCGGGGCGCAAAGGAACCATCCCGCCAGGTACAAGCCATGCAGCAGCCCCCAAACAATGAACGAGGCTGAGACGCCGTGCCAAAGCCCGGAGAATAGAAAAGTCACCAGCAGGGCCGCTGCTGTCCCCGCTCGCCCTACCCCGCGCCACGCTGTTTGCAATGGCCGAAAAATGTAGTCAAGGATCCAGCGCGAAAAGGATATGTGCCAGCGGCGCCAGAACTCAGTCACTGAAGTTGAGAGATAGGGCGCGTTGAAGTTCTGGGTAAGACCTACGTTGAAGAAGCGAGCAACCCCGAGGGCCATGTCGGTATAACCGGAGAAATCCGCATAGATCTGAATCGCGTACATATACGTGGCCATCATCAGAGAGACGCCTCCATACGCATGCACATCACCGTAGATGGTGTTGACATAGGGAGCCAGCCGGTTGGCCACGGCCGTCTTCTTGAAAAGACCCCATGCGAATAACAGGACCCCGCTCCGCATATTATCATAATTGCACCGATACGAAGCCTTTAACTGTGGGAGCAGGTCACCTGCTCGCTCGATCGGCCCCTGCAGGAGCTTGGGGAAGAAGCTCAGGTAAAGCGCGAATCGGCCCAGGTGCGGTTCGGATTCCACGACTTCCAAATAGACGTCCGCCAAATAGGAAATCGCCTGCAGCGTGAAATAAGACACTCCTATAGTAACGAACAGGCCGGCCCCGCTGCACCAAGGTGCCAGCGAAGGAAGGGCCGTCGCCGCAATCGGCCGCCAGTATTTCACAAGGCAAAGAATGGAGAGATTCGCCGCGATGCCGGCCCAGAGCAACCCGCCTCTTCGAGAAGACTTTGTTTCCCGAGCGATGCGCCGTCCAAGCTCGAACGAAAGCACGGTTACGGCACAAAGTGCGAGCAAAAGCAACGGCGCTTTGAAGGTCGCATAGAATCCCAAGCTGGCTACCAGCATCATCTGCCACCGATAGCGTTCGGGCGTAAGCTGATAGATCAGCCAAATGCCGCCCACAAATGCCAGGAATGTCAAGGAATCGAACTGCACACGCTAACTCAGCTTCCTGTCAACCAAGGCCTGCAGATCTCCCACGTTCTTCAAACGGATGATTTCGACTGTTTTGAAGTGTATCTCGTACTCAGCTTCGACCGCCGAAATGATCCGCGCATGGCTCAGCGAGTCCCAGCCGGGCACCGTTGTCGCGACCGTAGAGTCCTCCAATGGGAAATCGTCCAACTCGAGCTGAGTTAGGATCACCTTCCGCAAGCGCTCAGATATCATGCGTTCCTCCTGCATCGTATCGCAGTTCTGCCAAGGCACGGTCCCTGTTGGCACTGCGCGAGGGTTTGCCGGCCGAGCTCTTAATGAGCCACCTTGGCGGCGCCAGGTAAACCCGGTTAATGGTCAAATCAACGGTCATTCCAGCCTCCCGCACACGCAGTCGCAGACTTTTTTGGTCAGCCTCAGGCGCTGAGAACAACTCGCTCTCCAGGACCACGCAGATCTGCTCAGTCCCTGATTTCGAGTCCTCGAGGCCAAAGGCAATGACCCTCCCGGGAAGCACGCCGCCTACCTGGTTGATAGCGTCCTCAATGTCCTCAGGATAAACATTCTTGCCGGCGACGATGATGATGTCCTTCTTGCGGCCAATGACATAGTACTCCCCCTCCCAAATGAAGCCGTAGTCGCCGGTCAGATACCAACCGTCTCGAAGCACCGCCCGGGTCTGCTCAGGATTGTTGCGATAGCCATCGAATAGAGACACTGACCTGATCGCGATTTCGCCTATGCGATCCTCAGGGAGTCCGTTCCCCTCGTCGTCAAGCGTCCGCAACTCGCAACCTGAAATGGGGCGGCCGGAGGAGACGCAAACACGGGCGCCTGTCGTTCCCGGCGCCACCAGCCGCACCATCCCTTCCGCCGCCTTTTCCCGATCAAGCCACAACCGGCCCGCCTCCGCTCCAGGAACCGTTTGCGTAGCGGCGAACGTCGTCTCGGCCATGGCATACGATGCCCCCAGCGCAGCGCGCCTCAAGCCCAGCCTTGCAAAACGCTTGTAAAACCGGTCATGGCTTTCCGCACGAACTGGTTCGCTGCAGTTTACCAGCATTCGAAGGCTGTCCAGACGAACGCCTTCCACGTCCTCATCGGATGTGCGATCCGCCATCAAGTTGTATGCGAAGTTGGGCAACCAGCAAAGGGTGCCTTTTTCCTGAGAAATCGCCTCCAGCAGGATCACTGGCGCCTGAACCCACTCAAAAGGGCTCAACTGCACCAAGGGCAAACCCAGCGTCAGCGGAAGATAAAACGCCGCGATCAAGCCCATGTCATGATAAAGCGGTAGCCAACTGATCACCCGGTCCTCTGGTGTGGCATGGATGGCTGCCCCGTACCTCCGCACGTTCTCCAGTACGGCCCGATGCGACAAGACCACCGCCTTCTGTAAACCCGTAGTTCCTGAGGAGTGCTGCATCAAACAGGGTTCCTCCGCTTTGACTTGCGGATGATCGAGCCGGATGCCCGCCGCTCCTTCGGGATTCCATTCGAACGGAAAGCAAACATCGCGGATGGCAGTTCCCGCCCCCGATAGCAGCGGGCGGACGGTGCTCTCCAACTCCCGTTCTGTCAGAATCCAGTTCAGCCCGGACCGGCGCGCCATGCCCGCCAGCCCGAGGCGGAACTTTTCAGGGTGCAGCCGCGAATTCGGATAGGCGAGAACGGAAGGCAGCGCCCCCAGCCGGCTGACTGCCATGTAAAGAGGATAAAAGTCACGGTGGTGGCGGATGATCAGTGCGCAGACGTCGCCCGAGCGCACCCCGACCTCCGCCAATTTCGCGGCGTAACGAAGAGACGCGCTTCCCAAATCGCCCCAGGACCAGCGATGAGGTTCCTCTCCAGTCACCCAATGCACGATCGCCGTGCCCCCTCTATTCCGCTCCATATGCCGCTCCCAATGCGCCCATATCGTCTCCCCCACCTTCACCTCGCCCAAAGCATCCAACATCTGGGAATCGTCTCTTCCTGTAACGCAGCGAATTGTTTCGCGGGGGCAGAGCCGCGACGGCGGCGAATTGGCTCGTGGAAATAGGTTCGTGGACACGGAAGGATGCTGCAAATCCCAAGTGACTCTCAATAGCAGACTTGGGCGTCCGCGGGCAGCCGCCGGCATGCCACAACGATTCAGCCAGCGGCCAGGTGGCCTCTGATGAGCCCGCTTTCCGGCAAAAGGCTGGTTTCTGGGCTCAGGCACCCACCCCAACCCCCATCCCCCGTGGTCTCGCTGGATACTCTCCGGATACTCGCCGTATGCACACCGTAGATAACAATGTTATCTACGGTGTGCATACGGCGAGGCAACGGAGGGGTGACGGTGGGGAGTGCGCTGCGGGACTAACGTGGGGTGGAGGCTGGGAATCGCGGAAATCAGGCGCGTAAAGGCAGCGAAAGGTTCCAGACGCCCTGAGGCCCATGAGCCGGGCCACGGGCCCAAGGAGCAAAACCACACATTCCCACTTGAAGGCACTAATTCCACGAACCAGCCCGCCAAAGCACGGACGGTGAGCACGGACTCGAAAGGCAACGCCGCCCACCAAATAGCGCGTCACGCTACACTCTTCCCAAGTCACCCGAAGATACAGACACAGCCAAGCTCACTTCGCCTCCACGAGATTTCGTTGGATCAACTCAATGCTCAGCATCCGGGTGATGTCGAGCGTATGGTTTGATTGGCCAGCCAGATGTCGTTTCACTATTGGCTCCAGCCGTTCCCCCCTCAGGTAAGCACGAGAACGGGTCCGCGAATCGAGAAGTATGTCTTTGACATAGGTCGAGAGGCGATCGCGGTACCAAGTGCGGAAATGGTAGAATTTGTGCCGCCCGAGGAATAAACGTTCCAAACACAAGGGCCGTAGCAGATGATCCAACCGTGCCAGCCACTCAGGCATGCCATAATCGTAGGCATACTCCGCTTTGCTGGTGAACTTTTGAAGGCCTTGCCCCAAAACACTCATGAGCGGGAGGGGGCCGTAACGGTGCCCGCGGTCGGTGGGAATCCGCCCCAATGAAGAATCGCCCTCCTGGATCAACTGCAACGCGCTGTCACAATCGGAGCCCGAGTCAGCGGGCGCCTGATAAGCCAATGCCACCAAATCATTGTCCAAGTAAGGCGAACGCGGCGTGACCTGGGTCCGCTCCAAGGAAAAGCGTCCGAAGTGATGCCAAGGGGTCTGTTTGAAGGCGATAAATGAAAGCCGAGGAACCCGTTTCTCGTGCTCGTAAGTTGCGGCGGCTTGATCCACCGACGCAGCAAAGTCCTTGCTTAACACGCCGCTCGCGGCTGAAGGTCCAAACGCCACGTGCCTTCGAAGTATTTCATCCCCGTAGTTCCCGGTTAAGCGTACCGGTGCTATCTCGCGCGCCAACCGGTTGACTTGCAACTCGACAGCGCCGGTCACGTCCATTGCGCCATCGGTGAAATAGACAGCTCTTTTGGCCAGCGCGGGGAAGTCGGCAAAGAAGTTCTGATGTACGGAAATGACTTCGTGATACTGCTGCGCAGCCATGGCCACCTGCCTGCCGAGCCTGACATCTGCGCACTCGCGGTACATTCCCCCGAAAGTGTAGCACGGCAGCTTAAAAGGCCCAACTGGCGCCCACGCCATGATCATGCGGCTGTCCAGGCCGCCGGTAAGGGACAGCCCGATCCGCCCGGGGCCGCTGAGGTACCGCGGCAGGATAGCTTGGAAAGTGGCTTTCAGTTTCTCGTAGAAGTCAGATCGGCTCAACCGGGGCCTGGTCTCCCATGTCTCCGGGCTGAAGTAGGTCCTTTTCGCCAATCGTCCATCTGCATGGAGGGTCCACGCTGAACCGGCCGGCAGTACCGAAATGCCATGAAACAAGGACCGGTCCTGCAAAACACAGCCGCAAGACCAGTATTCGCCAAGGCTTTGGGAGTCCAGTTGCCGCAAGTGCGGCAAGACCTTCAGCAGGCACTTGGCCTCGGATGCAAAATAGAATCCTTCGGCGGTTTCGTGGTAGTAAACTCGCCCCAGGCCGTACCGGTCATTAAAGAGAATCGCTTTGCCAGTGCGCAGGTCAACCACCAACCCGTTGAACCATCCGTTCAACTCCGCCAAACACCCCTCGCCAATCGCTTCGTAACGTTCCAGCAGAGCGCGGGCCATTTGTGAAGCCGTTGCCGAACCGCTGCCGTTTCGTTGCGGGATGGCCGCAGCATCAGCGAAGTGGTCCCCCACCAGTATCAAACAAATCGTCTTCGCCTCGTTCCAAGCCGGGGCGAAACGGCCCGAGCTGGCCTGGTGCGTCACCCACCCCGCCGTCAAGGATATGGGATCAAAACCGGCCATGCCCGATTCGTAAAACCGCTCGTGCATCATGGATTTGACCATGACGCCCATCTGTTCGCGGCTCACTGCCCGAGCTCCTGCGCCAAATACTCCAGCGATTCCTGGCATGTTGAAGCAACGCCTTTCGGCGGTCCTATGGCTGCAAGCTCACCTGTTCCGGCTGCGGCTCAGCCTCACTCGTTACCCTCTGAACCGGAAGCTCCGTCTGCGTCGGTGTGCCTCGACGCATCCGCGCGCGCGCATACAGCAGAAGATAAATGAGTCTTGCGGGGAGAAGGGCCTGCACGCCCAGGTGAAGCCTCGCCATCATGGCCAAACGCCCCCTGGCAGTCAACGGAATGAAGTACCTGGGAAAGCGGATTCTTTCGAAACCGTTGCGCCGCTTGAAGTCCACGACCGAATCTCTGGTCTTATTCCCATAAGTGTAGTTGCCGTAAGTCAAGTAGGAGCAGTGTCGTTCCGCAGCCAGCTCCACCGCCTTCGCAATCAGGGCGTTCATGGGGCGCTTATCGGAATGGCTGGCTCTGGCCAGGATTTGCATCATTCGCGCCAGTCTGTCCACATAGACGATCTTCATGAACCCCACCAGCTCTTCGCCGCAAAACGCCCCAAGGAAATCACTTCGTTCCAGGTAAGTCGCATTCTCTCTCTTCACGACCTCCAGGCTCTTGCCATAGTGCCAGAACCGCCGCCCCTGCCGAACAGGGGCCTCGTCATAAAGTTCCTTTATGCCCCGCACCAGTGCATCGTCGAATTCGGCACGTCGGACTGCCACCCCGCGTTTCTCGGCTCGTTTGACATCCTTTCGCAGGTCGTGCGAAACCCGCTTCTCCCACCACTCGGAGTACGTGGTAATCGGGATCGCGGCGACGTTGTCCCACTCATAAGGGTAAGGGTAACGCACCTTCGTTTCGGGCAGCTTCCTGGCGAATGAAAAGATGTCTGGCTTCGCCTCCCAATTCTCCAGGCTGGTTATGAATACCTCGGCATTGTTCACCGCGTCGCCCTCCAGCCATTCCTCGTCGAAGAGGCTGGCGATGCGGGGCAGTCTGCCCGTGCTGATTACAGTCCAGCCCCCGACGGAAACCGACGGCACCTCAACCGGCACGCCCTTTACACTTATTGCTACGCGGTTGGTTTCCATAGGTCGGCGCATAGCGAGAAGCTAAGATGTCGCCACGTTGGCGCCGCCCCTGACCCCCAGGCCGATAGCCATGCCGGCATTGTGAAGCAGTTGAAGGAACTCTTTGCTCATCAGCCGTTTGTATTCGGCTGAGTTCCAAGCGTGGGTCATCAGTTCCACGCACTTGGAGCGCCCGATGGCTACCACCTTCTCCAGCTTGCCTGAATCCAAGTGTGAAGAGAGGGCGAAGAAGAAGTCCGTCAGCCGGTAGGTGCTCGCCAGCCGCCGATCCACGGCCCTGCGATACAGACGGTTGAGCCAGCTCCTCTCATGCGCGCCGAAGGAAAAGCTCCGCCGCACGCGTTGGCCGGTCGGGATGATTTGCTGAACCAGCATGTTTGTTGCTAAGTGCATGTGCTGATGGCCGTCGAAATGTGAAGGAGCCCGGCCATACAATCGCTCGAACTCATGCAACTGGGCCTGGAACACCAGCCGGAAGTCCCTGCTCCGGAATGGATTGTAAAGCAGCAAGGCATACTTGCTCGCTTTCAAGAAGCGGCGCAGCCTGCTTTGGGCTGCCCGGATTTCGGGAGGACAACCCGGGCCATCAAAGTCCTGCGTGAAATTAATGTGCAGGCCAGGCTCCAACCCGGCTGAATCAGCAAGCTCGGCGGCTCGCTGGGAGTCCTGCATGAAAACCATAGCGCTCGCCGTACTGATTCTGCCTGCCTGATAACAGGCGAGCGTGGTGTCCGTGGCGGCCGGGTCTCGTCCCCAGTCATCCGCGTTTATGATCAGCATGGGCCGGATTGCGAGAACGCAAACTTGCGCTGCCGGTGACGCACGGACGCCGCCCTCCGTTCCTCCTTGTTAAGCGCGCCATCGAAGACCTTAATCGGGCTATTTGCTCAGCGCGATGAAAGCTGACCAGCTCGGGAGAGACGGGCCTTTTCATCCTTGTAACCGCCGCCCAAAGGAAGCCGCATTGAAAGTACAAGCCTCCGAGCAGCAGCGGCTTCGTCCTCATCCGAAAGACACCGCGGAGCAGTTCCCAAAGAGGATGGCCGCCCACATAGTAGGCCTTCTGCCCATATCGGAAATGCGCCATCAGTCGGCTGTCGGTGCCCGTCCCGATCTTCCGGTGGTGCAAGCAAGTTTTTTCAAGGAACGTCCGCGTCTGCCAGCCTTTCATCCGCGCAGTGGTAACGGCAATCCAATCAATCGCTCCACCTTTGATCGGCACGTAACCGCCGACTTCCTCGAAGCATTGCTTGCGGAACAGTTGGCAAGCGCCCGAGACGTGGTCGAGTTGGGCAAACCTGTGTGCATAGGTGTGCTGGGAGCGCTGGCTCGCATCTTCAACGAAGGGGGTGCCGGCGACACCCAACTTAGGCGTCTGCTCGAATTGCCTGAGCAGGAATTCGAAGTAGTCTGGCTCAAAGGTGATGTCAGCGTCGAGATTGCCCACAACGTCGTAGTCGGTCTCCCGCAGGAGGGCGTAGCCTGCGTTGAAGCAATTGGCTTTGTTGGCGAACTGGCGGTCGCGATGCTCGGGCATGCGCAGCAAATGGATCCAGTCATGTTGGCTGGCGTAGCGCCGCGCGATTTCGTCAGTGCGGTCCGTGGAGCCATCGCTCACGATGATCCACTTCGCAGGACGGACTGTTTGGGCAACAACCGAGCGGATCGTGCCTTCAAGAAGAGCCTCCTCGTTGCGCGCGGGGGTGACGAGGACGTATCGCAGCTTGGTGGCATGAAGCGGTGCCGCGATGGGAATGGGAGTGAGGGAGGATTGCAGGGGGGGAGCTAATGGGAGCGTTGATGGCATGATTACATTACTCCATCACTTGATTCGGCTAACGGCCTCCTGGTGGACCATAAGCGGCCCAGGGAGGCGCTCCAGCTTGCTCAGCAGGTGGACCAGCGCTTTGAACATCGTTCCCTGCCCCCAGTGGAACATGGGTGTCTTGTTGACTGCCCAGCCCAGGTCGCGGTAGTAGAAATGGCCGTCCGCTGCTTGCATGTGGTCAATCGTCCACGAAGCCACCTTCTGCGCCAAGGCCAGGGCTTCGTCATCTTCGTCGGAGAAAAAGCTCAGCGTGTCAATGGCCTGCGCGGCGCACTGGATGTCAATGGGGTTGGCTTGATTGTGGTAGTAATTCGGACGTCCGCTGGGCTCGAAAAAGTGGCCTTTGAAGTAGGCAAACCCCCGGGCGATACAGTCGTCGAAACTATGGTCCCCGGAGCTGTCGCGATAGCGTTTGAGACTATCCAGGTTGTACCCGGTGTGGAAGTTGTCAATCCAGTGGTACTTGGGGGCTTCACCGTAATACCAGGCCCCGTCGGCGTTCTGGCGCGAACAGCTATAAAGCATGGCTTTCCCGGCCAAGTCCACGGCCTCGGAATCCTGCGTCCAACTGCCCACTCTAGCCAGCAGCGCCGCTCCGAGCATATTGGAGTTGTGGATGGAACTTTGCTCGAATGCCACGTAGCTCAGACAAGCGCCGGAGTCGGTGTTCTCGCGCGGCAGCTTCAGAATCCACCTGCAGGTGCTGCGAGCCACCTCGAGATACTTCGGGTCTTCGAAGGCTTCATAAGCTGCAAGAAAGGCCTGGCCAATAAGACTGCTCCAGACAATGGTGGGCTCTAACGCCGGGATCTTCCCAGCCCGGCTCGAAAAGGAGAAGTGATTGCCCCAACAGAAGTCGGCATAACCGGGCGAGCGGTTTTCCATCAGCCAGCGCAAGCAAAACGACGCTCGCTCTTTGTAACTAGCGTGGCCCGTTATCGCGAACAGGCGGATGTACCCCCAAGCCATGTATCCCATGCCCTTGGTGGATGTGTGGGGGCGTATTCCAATCCAGGGTCGCAGGTTGAACGGAGCCCGGTAAACCGCCTGCTGCAAAAGACGTTCGAGCAGCAAGTTATTGAACGTCAACGCATGCAGGAAGGAGGAGTTTCCATCCCCGGGATCGTACGCCTTATAATCGTGGGACTCGACCCAGGCGCAGAGCTTTTCGATGCTTCCCTTGAGCTTGTTGGTCATCCCGACCACAGGAGGTTGGCCCATGCCGCCCAACTTATTCGGTAGTGGTGAGTGAATCCACCAGGCTTAGATATTCGGGTGTCTTCTGCTCCCAACTGTTCACCGCAACATAGCCGCTCGCCGCCTGAGCCAGACTCTCACGAAGCTTCTGGTTGCGAATGACCTCCAACATGGCCTGCGTCAGCGCTTTCTCATTGCCAGACTCAAAAAATCTGACCACCGAATCGTTGAAGTAAAAGCGGTCTATCTTGGTGCTCGAAACGACCACCGGGATTCCCAGCGAAAGGAACTCCATAATCTTGGTGCTATAGGCCTCGTTCCCGAAGGAATCGGCTCGCTTCGGAACCACGCCCAGATCGGCGTTCGCCATAATATCGGCGATCTGCCGGACCGGCAGCGGATTAAAGAAGCGGACCTTGTCCGCAAGACCGAGGCGGCTGGCAAGGGACACCAATTCATCCTTCATATTCCCGTCACCATAGATATGGAATTCAGCTTCCGGAACCTCGGGCAGGAGCTTCTGAAACGCGCGGATCGCGATGTCCAATCCCTGGTGCCACTGCAGCCCGCCCGGGAACAGGATGATAGTTTTGCCATCATTGCGCGCGCGCGGACGTGGTTGGAAGATTCTGGCATCCACATTGTTAATGAAGACAGAGCAATTCCCATTGAGCCCGGTTCGGGAAACATATTTATCGCGCCAGAGGTGATTTGAAATGATGACATGGTCCGCAAAACGGGCCGATCTGCACTCGGACCATTTGAGGAGCCGCACGGCTGCGGAGTCATCGCTCGCGCCGAACTTGCTGCTGTAAAACTCCGGCACGATGTCGTGAATATCGAGGATGACTTTCGCGCCGGTCAGCTTGGGATACCAGGCGGCGAAGACCAGGAAATCAGGCACGTTATGGATGTGCAGCACGTCGTATGGGATGCGAGAGTGCTGGCGCGCGATCCAGAAAGAGGAAGAGAACAAGAAGCGCAACACTGGAACCAAAAATGACAGGCGAGCCTTCTCATTTTTGCCAAGTCGCGGCTGCATGCGCACCAGACGGACCTTGCCGACCGTTTCGGAGCGAGGCTCCTCCGGCGAGCGTTTCAGGGCCACGACATCCACGTGATCTCCGCGCTCCGCGAGGGCTTCGGCATAACGAGTCACGCGGGCATCCGACAGGAAATGGGAATACGTGACCATGCAGATCCGTTTGGGCCTCTGCGGGGCAAGCCAGCGCCCCTGCGCGACGAACGCGGCCATTTCCCTCGGCAGCGGATGCCAAAACGAGGTTCCATAACGCTGCCGGGCATATTCGAGGAAGCGGGAATAGAACTCGGCGGGGTAGGTGCGGCTGGACAACGGCTCTCCGTCGAAACGGAGGTAATCCGGGTGAACGTTAACCAGCGCCATTCCGCCGTGCCTCGCCACCCAGTCGAGCTTCTGGAGCCAAATGTCGGGATGCCGCTCCGCCAGCAGGAGGAAAAGCGTGGAATCCTGCGGGATGGTATATGGGAGTTCGACGTAGCCGGGCAGGGAGCCGGACGAAGCGGATTCCCGGCTCGTCCCGGCGGCCGATAACGTCACCTCCCGAGGGCCCGGCGCGTGATGACTAGTGCCGTTGCCGTTGCGCGGAACCCAGAACGGGAAAATCGTATGGCGTCCGTGGGGCTGCGGCTCGAAGGGGTCAACATCAAAGGTGGAGGCATCGTACTGAACATTCAGATCATGAATCCAATCCAGATTGTGAAGCATGAAGCCGGATCGAAACCCCGCGGTGTTCCAGTCCTTTATGTATCGGTTAATCTGGATGGCCCTCCGGCTGAACTCCTTCTTGGTCAGGAACAACTTGCCATCGTGGTAGAGATCATGGACCCCAACCTCAAACCCGTTGCGCTCGATGCTCTTCCGGAATTCCGGCGTGGTCGAGTACTCACCCTCCGGAATCAGGTTGAACGCAGAGTGGAACCCCAACTTGCGCTCGAGATCCATCACCTGTTGGCACTTGTTCAGCCCGGAAATGCCTTCCACGTCATGGGTAAGGACCAGGGCGAACTGCTTCCCGTCGGGCCAGCCTTGCCAGCCGGGTGGGGGAACTTCCGAGCCGTGCTTGATCGGCCAGATGGTTCCCACCTCTGACCGCTTTCTCAATGCGAACCAGCGCCGGATCGGCAGCCGGACGGCAAACGGCAGCAACGGCTTGATGCCGTAGTAGAGGCGATTGCGGAGCATGGAGTCAGCAGGCTGGCGGGTCATTCAAACGACATTAACGTGCGTGGTCGAAGCAGGCGGAGCGACCGCCGCGGATCTCGTTCAGAACTCCTGCTGGAGCCATTTGGGGACATACGAGCGGCGTTTATTCAGCACGGTGCCTATGTTCCGCTGCGACTCGTGGAGGAGTGTAATCCCGCGTTTCAGCACATCTTTGTCTGTCTTCTCCGATTCGATTACCATCAGTACGACGTCCATGAATCGGGAGAGCCGCGGCGTCATGCTGATCGGAGTCACCGGTGGCAGGTCGAAGATGATGTAATCGAAGTCACTGGCCTTGAGCCTGGGCACGATATTCTTGAATCTCTTGGGCAACGCGCGCGGCAGATTGTCTCCCGTGGAGCACTCGGCGACCACGTAGAGGTTGTCCTGGACCATGGCGTTATCCCGCTTGCCGGCCTCCAGCGCGTCATCCAGGCTCGCCAGGTCCCCATGATAGAACTGATGCGCGGCGCCCTCTTGCTGATTCATGTCCACCAGGAGAACGTTTCCGTCGCCGGTTTCGGACAGTGACGCGGCAAGGCCAGCGGCGATCGTGGATACGCCGGAGCCTTCCCGGCAGCTTGTCACGGCCACGAGCTTCGGCTTGTGGGTCATGTTTTTGGCTTCGAAGAAGTTGATCAGCCGGTCGCGTAGCGCGTCGGAAAAGGGCCGCATGGCATGCCGTGAATCCCAGAGCGCGACTCCCGCATCCAGAGCTGAGCCGGGGGCAGCCGCCAAGGCCCCTTCCGCGCTATGCTGCCCGTTGTTGGCGGGCGGCGCTCCTCCGTCCCCGGTGGGAGCCCCGTTGTTCTTCTCGGGAAGCAACGGCAGCTTCCTGACTGCGGGCAAAGCGAGGCCATTGCCATTCTGGCGCATCAATGGGATGGACATGAAGAGAGGAACCCCCAGCTTGGCCTCAACTTCTGCCGGCCTTTTCAGGGATGGATCCAAATAGAACTCGATCAGAAAGGCCAGCACCAATGCGCCTCCGATGCACCCAAAGAGGACCAAGGCCATCATCTTCACAAGCTTCGTCGAAGCAAGGAAAGGAGGTGAAGCCTCCTGGATCGGCTTAATGTTGGATATCCTCCCCGCGCTTAACCTCTCGTCAATCAGCGCTCGGTCCCGGCTGTCGAAGAATGCTTTGTAGCGCGCCTCGTCAAAGGTCAATTTCCTCTGCCAATCGGAGATTTCTCTGTCCGCCACATCAAGGTTCGTAGCCTCCTTGCGGAGGCTCTCCAACTGCGCGGTCAGCACTCTGAGCTTCGCTCGGAGCCCAGTTTCATTGGCCGCCTCGCGGCTGAGGTCGAACTCCGGCCTCTGTCCCCCGGTGGCATCGGGGCCACCTGCGGGACGTTCCCAGGTTTTTACAGCCAATAATCCGGGATTCTTCGCTTCCAGCTCCACCTTAATGTTCTCATTGGTGGCAATCTGTGCCTGCACGTCTTTTACGCCGCGGCTCCCTGGCATCAGATACGTCAGGAGCTGATCTTCTGTCTTGCGCAGGCTTTCCAAACGCCGGCAAACGCTCTTGTATTCAGCTTCTTTCTCGGCAGAGACGGCCACGGTGTTGGAGCCTGCCATTTCGTTCGTGAGGGAGACGGGCTTGGTGTGCAGCAGTTTCGCGATCTCTGCGGCTACTGTCCGTCGCTCCTCCAATTGAGCTTCTGTTGCCAAGATATCCGCCTGGATCTTGGAAATCCGTTCCGTGTAGCCCTTCTTGCTATCTTCCAGCGAGATGATTCCAGCCTTCTCCTTTGCCTGCCGCAACGCTTCCTCGTCCTTTTGCAGGTTGTTATGGTAATCGTCGGTTTCCCGCGTGAGAAAGTCATCCAGCTCGCCGCCTGGCAAATGAATAGCAGCGTGCATCTTGAGATAGCTGTCTATGATCTGTTTCAGGATAGGCTGAACCAACGCCCGGTCCGGATGCTGAAACACGATGCGGATGACCGTGCTTCCCTTTGGAACATCGGTAATCAGGTTCGCCCGGATCACACCAGCCGCGGACTCAACATTGGAGCCACCGCCTAGCTGGGCCAAAACCTTGTCCGGGCCGACCACAGCCGCTACGTCGCGCGCCAGGTCCAGGCTGCTCAGCAACTGCAGCTCCGTGCTGATGATGCTCTCTCCCTGGGAATCTATGGATTTGACCTGGGCCTCGGAGCTCGCTATTTCATGGCCGGATTTGCTTTCCAGCACATATTTGATGAGCAGTTTGGCTTCCGATTGGTAGAGCCGAGGAGTAAGGAACGGCACCAGACACGTTGCCAGGATGCCCAGCGCCGAGATTATCAGGATCTTCCATTTGTGACGGAACATCACATACAGAATATCTGCCAGCTTGATCATCGGGGCGGGCGGCGTGCCGTTATGACTCTCGTTCATGGAATTGCTTTATTGCCTTTAGCGCTCGTGGTTCTTACGACAGGTGTGGATAGAGGATCTGACCGGCCATCCGGAACAGAGGCGCCGGCAACAGGCGAAAAACACGGTTGATCCAGCCCTCGGCTCGATCCGTGTCCTTCACAAATCTCTGGCGCCTGAAATCATACTTGCAGTATGCCAGCGTCTCTTCGCGGGCACCGAAGCGCAGTTTAAATTGACGCAGCCCCTGGTTGGCCAGGGAAGTTCGCCCAAGGTGCAGGCAAGCGCACCCGGATTCCGCGCAGCGCTTAATGGCTTCCCACATCACCAGGTCGTTCGCTCGCAGGTACTGATACGCGTAGTCCGAGGCTCCGAACTTGTAAAACGCCGTGGTTCCCCAATGAAAGAACACGGCGGCGGCCACCACCCTTTGCTCCACCGATGCGCTCGCTACAAACCCCGTGCCGCTTCCAAGCACATGCCGGGCGATGTTCTCGAAGAACCTGAACGGTTGCGGAGGCACGCCATGGCGCTTTCGGCTCAGGCAGTGCAGGGTGTAAAAGGCTCGCATGGATTCGAGCGTGGTGGCGAATTCCACCTTCAGGTGGGCTGCCTGGGCCTTCCGAATGCTCCTTCGCACCGAGGGATGGAAAGAGGCATAGATCTCTTGTCCCGGCCTTGCGAGATCAATGACATGGCCATGGAAGGCCAGCGAGGGAGTTGCGCCCGGCCATTCCCCCCCGTCGCTCCTGCACTCAAGATAGCGCCAACCCCGCTGCTTCCCCTGTCCCATCGCCGCTTCGTACAGGCCTGCGTCATCGCTTCCTCTGAGAGGCCCGCACGTGTCCGTAAACGGGAGCGAGACGCCGCGTCGGCCTGTCCAAAGGCTGGACACCTCCATCGCCGGCAGCATCGCCTCCAGCCGGTCGCCTCGGATATGGCAAAAGTAACTGGGCCGATGCCCATAAGTATCGTGCAACACGCTCGCCCAGGCCCGCCGATGGAAGAAGGTGCTCTCGCGGTGTGTCGCCAAAAGGGCATCCCAGTCAGGAAGCCGCAAAGGATCGAGCACTTGGACAGCCCCCGCTGTCTCGCCCGCCCTGGACCGAGCAGTGGGCGAGTTTCGGGACACGCTCGACTCAGCGATTTCCACAAAGGGCTGATCTGCAGCTACTTCCACGAACGCTCCTGGTGAGAAGCACTGGCTGTGGCCGGCTGGCCTGAGCCACCCGGCACCGCCTCGAAAGAGATGTGTAAAGCTCCGCACTTGGTGCTTCGCAGTTGACCTGCGCCACTTTTAACTCGGCCCCGGATGCCTCCGGAAACCATTTTTCGCCTGTTCACTACGGACGGCTCGTCGAGTAAATCCTGGTCAACCCGCGACCGGACTCCGAAGAGCGGATTCTGCGGCGGCCCGCCCGGCCCAAAGACCCCAGGGCAAAACCAGCAGACACCCCGCTAGCGAGCGCCGCGCGCGATTGGCAACAACTCGTGCAACCCATGCCTCACGTCGCGCCTGTATTTTCGCTCGCTTACCATCTTCCTGCCGCTTCCCCGAAGGGTCAACGGCTGATTCTGAAAACCTCTACGGATAATTCTACCGTAAATGTACGGAGTTCCTGAAATGGGCCGTTAGCCGGGTACTTCGAGAGGACAACTCGTTAATGCGCGCAGAGGGCAAAAACGCCGCTGCACAAACCATGTGAACCCAGGAACAGCCGCATTCAAACGAAGCAGCATCCGGCATGCCGCACGTCCGCTTAGAACCAGGTGAACCGTTCCCGCACGAAGACAATGTCTGACGGCTGCAGATAGAACGGCTCGCTCCCCACCCCTTGCAGTTCCTTCTTCAGGTTGAAATGGTAATAATGCGGTTCGCGCCCTGGTTGTTGGCGGATCACAGTAATATGCTTGAGGTTGGCTTTCGAGTAATCCACTCCCGCGTCAATGACGGCTTCCAGAAGTGAAATAGGCCGATCGAACATAATGCGCCCAGGCCGTGATACCGCTCCGGTAACGAACACGAAGTAGGCCGACGACTCCAGGGTCACGTTGACCTCCTTAGTGACTAACTGGGGCGCATAGAGCTTGACCAGTTCCTTCTCCAGGTCGCTGGGAGTCAGCCCCGCAGCCTTCACTTCGCCGATCATTGGCAGCGAAATTTTGCCGTCCCGCCGAATCTGCTGGGAGGTGTTCAGGTTCGGCGAGCCGGGGAATGTGATTCGCAGCGTGTCCCCCTCCCGAAGGGTCACGAAGTCCGGGCGTGGAGACGCGCTTCGCGTTAAGGCAGCCGGCGGTGTATTCGTAAGCCCTTGGCCTTCCGGCAGGTTCGAAGCCGCTGGACCCGTGGCAGCCTCCGGGGGGAAATTACCAGGTGGCGGGCCTTTGGGGCTTTCGCAACCAACCCACAAGCAGGCCATCAGTGCGGTCAATACGCTGGAAGAGATTATGCTTCTTTGGTTCACGCTATTCATTGAAACGTCTGAGCATGTTATTGTCCAGCTAATTGTTCAATTCCATTCACTACGGAGCGTGATTCCGAACAAATACGGAGTGACGGACCAGCCTCCCCGGCTGAGCATGAGGCTCCGCGGCACCCGCGGGGCACTGAGTGCCCGCGGCGCGCAAAAACGGATTCCTGTCCGTCTTGATCTCCCGCGGACACGTGGCATATTCCCGGCCAGGATTCCAAGGCATGATCGTGACCAGCCAACGCGTCTCCTGTGGCGGGCTAGCGCCGATGCTGACGCTCGACAGGGCCGATAGACTGACGCTCGTCCAGCGACAGCGGGCGCAGTTTGTCCCATGACCTCCCCACTGCGCCACAAAGCTGCCTGCCGTCTCTGGGCGGTCACGTGCCTTTTCAACCCCGCGGGGTACCGTATTCGCGCCGACAATTACCGGGCCTTTCGCCAACACCTGGAGATTCCTCTCGTGGCGGTCGAGCTCGCGTTCGACGCCCCTTTTTGCCTCCGCGAGGGTGACGCCGAGAAGCTGATTCAAATCCGAGGCGGTGGCAGGATGTGGCAAAAGGAACGTTTGTTGAATCTGGCGCTGCGGGCGCTGCCGCCACACTGCGACCAGGTGATGTGGATAGACGCGGACGTCATCGTTCCCGATCCCCTTTGGCGCGAGGAGGTCAGCCGGGCCCTGGATCACGCGGCGGTCGTGCAACCGTTCTCGATCATCCACCAGCTCGCCCCGCCCGGCCTGCGGTTCCCGCGAAGGCAATCCACAGTGGCGGCCATGCGAAATGCCGAGTCAATCTATGAGTTGCTGGAGTCCACCCTCGATCGAGGCTCCTCCGCGCCCTGCTCGGGCTTCGTTTGGGCCGCAAAACGCGAAATCCTGGACCGGCACGGCTTCTACGATGGCTGCATCGTCGGCGGCGGCGATACGGCGCTCGTCTGCGCGATCTACGGCTGCCCTCAGGAGGCTCTCCGGCTCCACCACATGGCGCCGGCACAAGCCAGGCGTTATCTCGACTGGGCGGAAGCCCTTTACGAGGATGTGCGGGCCGACGTCAACTGCCTGCCGCACGAGGTTCAGCATTGTTGGCATGGCCGGCTCGAGGATCGCCGGGGTCGCGAACGGCACTTCGGCCTGAGCAGAATCGGGTTCGATCCCTTTAAGGACCTGGCGCTCGGGGAAAACGGCGCCTGGCGGTGGGGCTCAAACCGGCCGGAATTGCACCAATACGTGGCGGACTACTTCGCCTCCCGCAACGAGGACGCCGACCCCGCTGAGATCGCTCTCACCTGATTCGCCTCGATCAAGGGAGTCGCATGTCTTGCCGACTCGCCGTCGGCCGGTCAGCCAGACGATGGGCACCTCCTACCTTGCTTGGACTTATCGCATTGCCGCCAACAACCACCACACTCGGCATTCAGCGAATCTGCGGTAGTAAACCACAGTGGTTCCAATGCTTATACCGACTTGTGGGGGTAGTCCGTCCCGGCTGGCGGGGCTGGTGAGACAACGGTGTCGGCCCGCTGTGTCTCCAAGGAGAATCGCTGCCATGGCATATCCATCGTTTTCAGCCTTGCTGGAGCCACCTAAGCGCCGTGTACAATGGATGTACACCGGATGTACATCGGATGCACACCGGATGCTCACACTTGAAAAGCTTGTACCTCCGGTGTACCTCCGGTGTACCTCCGGTGTTCATCCGGTGTACATCCCTTGTACACGGTGCGAAGAGCCGAAGAGCAGGCTTGGGCGGGGGTGGGCTGAGATTCAGGCGCTCCGGTTGGGAGCGGAGCTGGCAGGCTCAACACCATCCTCCTGACGCAGAGCGCTCCGGCGGTCGCGGCGGGGTGTGCGGCTGAAGGTTAAACCGCACAACATCTGTTGACCTTTGCTGGCTCTTGCGACCAATATGGGGTCTGAGCGCCTGTCCGATTTATCCGCTGCGGCGGGGTCGCTCTGCGCGCCCGAGATGTGACCAACAATATGACCATGAAACTGATTCGCCGAACCGCGCTGGGCTTGCTGCTCCTTCCTTTGCTGGCACCCCTGTCCGGCTGCAAAGAAAAGGAGCAAGCCGCCGCGCCCAAGCCTCCGACCGTGGAGGTGGTCACGGTCGAGCAGAAAGACGTGCCGGTTTACGGCGAGGCGGTCGGCACGCTTGAGGGTGATGTGAACGCCACCATCTCGGCCCAGGTCAGCGGGTATCTGATCACTCGCAACTACACGGAAGGGAGCGTCGTCACGAACGGGCAGGTGCTCTTTCAGATTGACCCGGCGCCTTTCAAGGCGGCGCTGGACAAGGCTAAAGCGCAGGTAGATCAATCCATAGCCCAGCGGGACAAATATGCCTTAGACGTGAAGCGTTACCGACCGCTGGCGGCCTCGGAAGCTATCAGCCAGCAGGAACTCGACAACGCCATTCAGAATGAGAAGACCGCTGAAGCCGAGGTCGAAGCGGCTAAGGCGGCAGTTGAAACGGCTCAGCTTAACCTCAACTTCACCACCATTCGCTCGCCCGTGGATGGCTTAGCTGGGCTGGCGAAGGCGCAGATAGGCGATCTGATCGGCCCCAGCACCGGCCAGTTGACGACCGTGACCAAGCTGGAGCCCATCCGCGTTTACTTCTCCGTGTCCCAGCAGTTGATGATGCAGATGCAGGAGCGCCGGCTGGCCGAGGACAAGAGCACTATCCGGAGAGGAGACGAGGGCCCACAACTCGAATTGGTCCTTGCCTCGGGCACGGTGTATCCGATCAGGGGGAGGGTGCGGTTTGCGAACAACCAGGTGGACGTGAAGACCGGCACTATAACGGTCGTGGGCGAGTTCACCAATCCGCAGATGTTGCTGGTGCCTGGCATGTTTGTACGGGTGCGGGCGCTCCTGGACACTGACAAGAACGCGCTGCTGGTGCCGCAACGGGCGGTGACCGATATGCAGGGGCAGTACCTCATCGCCGTGGTCGGCGCGGACAACAAGGTGAGTATTCGGCCCGTGAAGGCCGGGGAGCGCTTCGGACAGCAATGGGTGATCACGGGCGACCTGAAAGCCGGGGACCGCGTGGTGGCAGAAGGGATCCAGAAGGTGCGCGACGGCGCGGTAGTGAACCCGGTGCCCTTTGTGGAGAAGTCGGTCGCAAGCCTCGTGGCTCCCGTCGTCGCGCCGGCGAAAACGGCCGAGGAAAAGCCATAGCCTGCCACGCGATGCAAGCGCACGGATCATTCCACACGCCGCAGTCCGCACTCCGCATTCCCTGAGCTATGGCCAAATTCTTCATCAACCGTCCCATCGTCGCGATGGTGATCTCCATCCTGATGGTGCTCATGGGCCTGGTCGCGATGTCCCGCCTGCCCATCGCGCAGTTCCCCAAGATTGCCGACCCCCAGATCCAGGTGAGCGCGACGTATCCCGGCGCGGACGCCGTCACCGTGGACCAGTCCGTGGCGACGCCCATCGAGCAGCAGATGTCCGGCGTGGACAACATGCAGTACATGTATTCGCTCAACGCGAACAACGGCTCGATGAAGCTGACCGTGGATTTCGACGTCACGACCGACCCGAACACCGACCAGATTCTCACCCAAATGCGGCAGGGCCAGGCCAATTCGCAATTGCCTACCGCCGTGATCAACCAGGGCGTGACCGTGCAAAAGTCCACCTCCTCGCCGTTGATCATGTTCTCGCTCTTCTCGCCGAGCAACACCTACGACGGCGTCTTCCTGGCCAACTATTCCTACATCAATATCAACGACCAGATGACGCGCGTGAAGGGCATCGCCAGCGTCTCAGTGTTCGGCGCCGGCCAATATGCGCTCCGCATCTGGGTCCGGCCGGATCGGCTGGCGCAGATGAGCATCACGGTGCCTGAGATCATCAACGCCATCCAGGCGCAGAACAACGTGAACCCCGCCGGCCAGATTGGCGGGGAGCCGGTGCCGATGGGCCAGGAATTCACCTACGCGGTGCGGGCGCAAGGCCGCTTGATGACCGCGGAGCAGTTCGGCGACATCGTGCTTCGGGCCGCGCCGGGCGGCGCCATCGTGCGGGTCAAAGACGTCGCCCGCGTCGAACTGGGCGCGCAAAACTACAGCAACCTGGCGCGCCTTAACGGCAAGCCCGCCGCCCTCATCGCCCTCTACCAGTTGCCCGATTCCAACGCGGTGCAGGCTGCCGCCGACGCCCGCGCCCTCATGGCCAAACTGAGGGAGAGCTTCCCGCCGGACATGGACTACGTGGTCTCGCTCGACACCACGCTGGCCGTGACCGAGGGCATGAAGGAAATCGAGCATACCCTGGTTGAGGCGATTGTGCTCGTCATCATCGTAGTCTTTATCTTCCTGCAAGGCTGGCGGGCGACGCTTATCCCACTGCTCGCGGTGCCGGTGTCGCTCGTCGGCACGTTCGCGCTGTTCCCGCTGTTCGGCTTCTCGATCAACACCCTCTCGCTCTTCGGCCTGGTGTTGGCCATCGGCCTGGTGGTGGATGACGCGATCGTGGTCGTGGAGATCGTGGAACACCACATCGAGCATGGGCTCTCCCCGAAGGAGGCCGCGCTCAAGGGCATGGAAGAAGTCTCCGGGCCGGTCATCGCTATCGCCATCATATTGACGGCAGTGTTCGTCCCCACAGCGTTCATCCCAGGGATCACGGGCCGGCTCTATCAGCAGTTCGCCGTAACCATCGCAGTGTCGGTAGTGATCTCGGCGTTCAACGCGTTGACGCTCTCACCGGCGCTGTCGGCGCTGCTGCTTCGGCCCAAGAAAAAGAGCAGCGGCCCTTTGCGCAAGTTCTTTGACTGGTTCAACCGGATGTTTGGCAAAGCGACCGACGGCTACGTAGGCGTGTGCCGGTTCCTGGTCCACAAGAGCGTGGTGGCGCTGGTGCTACTGGCCGGGGCGATCGTGCTGGCGGGGCTGCTGGGCAAATCCATCCCCACCAGCTTCCTGCCGGACGAAGACCAGGGCTACGTGTTTGCCGGCGTGCAGTTGCCGGATGCCGCTTCGCTCCAGCGCACAGATGATGTGGTGAAGCAAGCCGAGGCAATCCTGGCGAAGACACCGGGCATCAAGTATTACACCTCGGTCGTCGGCTACAGCATGTTAAGTGGTGTGAACAACACCTATAGCGCCTTCCTGTTCATCACGTTCGAGGAGTGGTCCAAACGCAAGAAGCCGGACGAGCAGTACACGGCGATCAAGGAGCACCTGAACCGGCAGTTCGCCAGCATACCTGGCGCGGTGGGCTTCGCCTTTCCGCCGCCCGCCATTCCGGGCGTTGGCACTTCGGGAGGCGTGACCTTTGTGCTGGAGGACCGGACCGGCAAGGGGCTGGAGTTCCTGGCGCCGAACCTGAAGGCGTTCATGGCGGCGGCGCAGAAGCGGCCGGAGTTTGCCAGCGTCTTCACGACAGCTCTGTTGAGCACGCCACAAGTGTTTGTGAACGTGGACCGCGACCAGGTGCTGCAGCAAGGCGTTAAACTTCAGGATGTTTACCAGACCATGCAATGCTTCATGGGCGGCGCATTCGTCAATTACTTCAATCGCTTCGGCCGCCAATGGCAGGTCTATGTCCAGGCCGAGGGCGACTACCGCAATCAGGCCCAGAATCTCGGCCAGTTCTACGTGCTCAATAACGCGAGCAACATGGTGCCGCTGGCGGCGGTCACCAGCATGACCAACATTATAGGGCCGGAATTCACGATGCGCTATAACCTCCACGAAGCCGCCCAGATCAACGCTTCAGCCAAGCCGGGGGTCAGTTCCGCCCAAGCCATGAAGGCGATGGAAGAGGTCTTCGCCCAAAGCATGCCGCAGGGCATGGGCTATGATTACCTGGGCATGAGCTTCCAGGAAAACCTCGCCGCGCAGGGCGTCTCCCCCATGGTCATCTTCGGCTTCTCACTGCTGTGCGTGTTCCTGATTCTCGCCGCGCAATACGAAAGCTGGAGCCTGCCTTTCAGCGTCCTGCTGGGCACGCCCGTGGCTGTGTTCGGCGCGTTCGCGGGCCTCATGGTGGGTCATTACGAAAACAACATCTATGCCCAGATTGGCCTGGTCATGCTGATCGGCCTGGCGGCTAAGAACGCGATCCTCATCGTTGAGTTCGCCAAGATGGGTTACGAGCAGGGTAAGCCGCTCATAGATGCCACCCTGGAAGGCGCCAAACTGCGCCTGCGCCCCATCCTGATGACGAGCTTCGCCTTCATCCTGGGCTGCGTCCCGCTGGCCAAGGCGAGCGGTGCCGGGGCCCTGTCGCGCCAGGTCATGGGCTTTGCCGTCATCGGCGGCATGAGCGCCGCCAGCTTCATCGCCATCTTCCTTATCCCGGTAACCTTCTATGTCGTCGAGAAGCTGGGTGGGACAAAACACCAACCGGCGAAACCGTCTGATGGGCCTACCGCCATGGGCAGTGCTGCTCAAGGCGGCCACTAATCATGCGCAAGGCACACTTGGCATTGACCGCGTTCCACAGTCTTAATACCGAAATGACAGCTAAATAGACCAATACATGAAAATGAATCCCTATGCCTTGCTTGTTGCCGGTGCTCTAGTGCTGGCTGGTTGCTCCTCAGTCAAAACCCAGGTTGATACCGGTCCGATCCATGCGCGCACATTCTCCTTCATCAATACCGGCTCGCGCGCACTGCCCACCTACGCCGAGCAACGCAAGCAGGCCCACATGATGGTCCAGGAGGCCATCACGAAAGATCTTGCCGCCAAAGGCGTGCAATACGTCAGCAAGGGCGGCGACATCACCGTGGCTTACTTGATCATCGCCGGCAACAACGCCACCACTACGTCGCTTGAGGAGTATTTCGGCTATGCCGATGACGCAAACGCACTGATGAACAAGGTCCACAAATCGCAGGCGGTGAAGGCGAACGATCGTGGGTATTTTGAAGCCGGCACGCTTGTGATAGACATTCTCGACCCACGCACCTCGGAACTGCTCAAGCGGGCGACTGTTCAGGCCCAAATCCTTCGCGAGCTGCCTCTCGATGAGCGGACGGCGCGACTGCAGAAGCTCGTGGATGAGGCGCTGAGCGACCTGCGGATTGTCCAATAAGGGAGGCAACGACGAATGACGAATGACGAAGCAGGAATCCTGAGGACCCGGCGCCAGATGCAGATAAACGAGTGCCGGATATCGAATGAAGGAGCGCCTTGCCAGAGGCGGCGGCCATGCGGGCTTCGTTATTCGTCATTCCTTCGTCATTTGGCCTTCGTCATTCGTCATTCCCTGGTCATCTGGGTTCCGTCACTCGTCATTCTACTAAGCGGTTGCGCCGTTGGTCCGAATTACAAACGCCCGGCAGTTGATTCGCCGGCAAACTACCGTTTCGCCACCACCCTCACCACCAACTCACTCGCTGACCTTCCCTGGTGGCAGATCTTCAAGGACCCGGTGCTCCAGGACCTGATCCACACCGCAGTGACGAATAACTACGACCTTAAGCAGGCCGTGGCGCGGGTCGAGCAAGCCCGCCAACAGGCAGTTGCGGTCCGTTCACAACTCTTCCCGCAAGTCGGCTATAGCGGCGCTGTGGGCAGGGGCCGCAACGCTGTCTTCAACACGCCAACTGCTCTCAACGGCGCCACCGAAAGCTCCGGGTTGCTACTGCTCAATGCGACCTGGGAGATAGACATTTGGGGCCGCATCCGCCGTTTGAGCCAGGCGGCGCGCGCGCAGTACCTGGCAACGGACGAAGCCCGCGTCGGCGTCATCATCTCTCTGGTCAGCGACGTGGCCACCGCTTATTTCCAAATCCTGCAGTTCGACCAGGAGCTCCAGATTCAAAGGGCCGCGACGAATGCTTATGCGGGCACCTACCGGATTTTCAATGAGAAACGGATCAATGGCGTTTCCTCGCGCCTGGAAACAGACCGCGCCGCGGCGGCGCTGGCCAATGCCGCTGCGGAGATCCCGCAGATCGAGCTGCAAATTGCCACCACGGAGAACCAGATCAACGTCCTGTTGGGCCGCAATCCCGGCCCGGTCCCGCGCGGCACCCCGTTGGGCGACACGCAACTGCCGCTTGAGATTCCCGCCGGCCTGCCCAGCGCCCTCCTCCAGCGCCGGCCCGACGTGCTTGCCTCAGAGCAGTCGCTCATTGCCGCCAGCGCCACCATCGGCGCCAATCTGGCCAACTTCTTCCCGCAAATCGGCCTGACCACGTTTCTGGGCAAAGTCAGCCCGGAGCTTTCCGCCTTCACTGCCGGCTCCGCCAATGCCTGGAACGTCGGGGCCACCATGGCCGGCCCGATCTTCCAGGGCGGGCAACTCCTGGCCCAATATCGCGGCGCCAAGGCCAGCTTCGACCAGGCCAAGGCCGCTTACGAGGAGAGCGTGCTGACCGCGTTCCAGGACGTCTCCAGCGCTCTCATTTCCCGTCAGAAACTGGCCGAGGTGCGGGTTTTCGATGAGCAGGCTGCGTCGTCTCTGGCGTCTTCCGTTCAAATCGCCACGGAGCGCTACATGAATGGGAAATCCAGCTACTACGAAGTTCTGGAAGCTCAGCAGCAACTTTATCCGACCCAGCGCGCGCTAGCCCAGGCACAGGCCAGCGAACTGATCGCCGTTGTTCAGCTCTACAAGGCCCTCGGTGGCGGCTGGCAATTGCCGGAGGCGGCGGAGAATGGATCAAAGTAACCCAGACTGAATGGCGGGATGCTCCCGCGGGAAGTGACGGCCGCAATGACGCACGATGCTATCCAATCAACAGTTTGAACGGACGCGGCGGCTGGCCTTGAGTCTGGCGGGCATCGAGTTGGCCGAGCGACATCGCGAACTGCTATCCCATCGCAGCCGGCGGTTCGGCGCACTGGACGGTGCCGGGCTGGATTCACTGCTTCGTGGTGCTGAGGAAGGCGAAACCACGGCCACGCAACAACTCCTCCGCCTGCTGACGACCAAGTTCACCGGCTTCTTCCGCCATCCGCAGCACTTCTGCATCGCCGCGCAGCACGCGATCCGCGCGGCTGACCGCCGCGGTCCGGCGCGCTTGTGGTCGGCGGCGGCGGCAACCGGCGAGGAGCCTTACTCGCTCGCGATGGAGCTGATTGAGGCGTTCCGGCGCGATGATCCGCCAGCCACCATCCTGGCCACGGACGTTGACAAGGAGGCGCTGGCGGTTGGGCAACGGGGCGAATACGCTGAAGCGGCTCTACGCGGATTGGACCCGCAGCGCCGCGAGCGGTTCTTGAGCCAGACTAACGCCGCCCGCCGTTGGTCTATTGCTCCGGCGGTTCGCCGCCTGGTGGAGTTCCGCACGCTGAACTTAATCAGTGAGGCATGGCTGGTCGAAGGACCATTCGATGTAATACTCTGTCGCAACGTGCTGATGTATCTTGAGACACACCACCGCTATGCGGTGCTGGAACGCCTGGCGTCGCTGCTCGCGCCGGATGGTCTCCTGATGCTCGATCCTGCCGAACATCTCGGCGCAGCGGGACACCTGTTCACCCCTGATGCTGAATCGGTATATCGGCGTCGGGGAGCGTCCTGCCCGCAAGGCCCACGTCCCTGAATTATGACCATCGCCAAACGCTTGAGCATTCTGCTGGCCGTGCCGCTTCTGGCGCTCCTGGGGCTCGCCGTTTTCATCCGTTTCCAGTTGGCGGAAGTCGAGTCCCGCAGCCGGTTTGTATCCGAATCGCAGATCCCGAGTCTCGCGGTGCTCGGGAACCTTTGCCGGACCGTGGAGGGATTGCGGGTGAATGTGAGAAGCCATCTGCTGGCAACGAATCAGACGGAGCGGGCCACAGCCAGGTCGGCGTTCGATGCGGGCGAAAAGGAGGCCAACCGGCTGTTGGGCCAATACGGGGATTCTTTGATCAGCAATGACCAGGATCGAAGGCTGTTTAATGATTACCGGGATGCCAGCCGCGACTATATCGCCGGCGCCAAGCAGGTCCTTGCGTTGTCTGCGGACGGCCACCACGAAGAAGCCCTCGCACTGCTCAAGGGTCCGATGGCGGAAGCCGCTGGGCGGCTCAGCAAGGTGTCGGGTCAATGGATCCAACTCAACCAGGACCTGGCCACGACCGCCGGCAAAGGAGCGGTAGAGGCCATCGGTGCCGCACGGTGGAAAATGCTCGTCGCCAACTCCCTGGCCATCCTGTTAACCGGACTGCTGGGTTACCTGACCTTTAGACGAATCGTCAAACCCATCCAAGGCCTTGAGGCATCGGTAAAGGCCATCGCCGGGGGTGACTACACAAAAGCCGTGCCTTTCACCTCCGCCACCGACGAAACCGGGGGCCTCGCGCGCTCGATTGACGTTCTCAAGCAGGGTGCCGCCGCGATGGATGAGCAGCGCTGGGTGAAATCCAGCGCTGCCAAGCTCACTGGGGACTTGCAGGGCGCGGCGTCGCTCGCCGAGTTCGGGCAGCGGCTCGTTTCCGGCCTGGTGCCTTTGCTCGGTGGGGGTGTCGCGGGCTTATACCTCTTGGAGGAGAATCCCAGCCGGCTCAAGCGGCTTGCCGCTTACGGTCTGGCTGAAGGCGCGACAACCGCTGAGTCATTCGGCCTGGGCGAGGGCCTTGTCGGTCAGTGTGCGAAGGAGCGCAAGTCTGTCACGCTCACGAATCTCCCTGCGATTTACCTCCGCATCGCCTCCGGTCTGGGCGGAGCCCCTCCGGTCCAGGCGGTGGCATTGCCGCTTTTGTCCAAAGACACGCTGCTGGCCGTGTTGGAAGTCGCCACGTTTCGTGCCTTCAACCCGCCGGAGAAGGCGTTGCTCGAAGAATTGCTGCCGGTGGTGGCGCTGAGCCTGGAGGTCTTGCAGCGCAACCTCCGCACGCAGGAGCTGCTCGCCCAGACGCAAGAACAGGCCCGGCAACTCGAAGAGCAAACGGAGGAGCTGACGCAATCCCAGGAGGAGTTGCTGGCACAGAAGGAAGAGCTGCTGACGCAACAGGGCGAACTGACGGCGCAACGGGAGCAACTCAAGGTGAGTGAAGAACGCTCGCGGCTCATCCTGGAATCCAGCGGTGAGGGCATCTTCGGCACGGACATCCAAGGACGGATCACATTCGTGAATCCGGCCGCCTGCCGGATGCTCGGGTTTACCCCTAAGGAGCTAATCGGCCAGCCTTCGCACGCCTCCTTCCATCACCACCGGCCCGACGGCAGCGAATACCCGAAGGAAGACTGTCCCATGTTCGCGGCCTACAAGCACGGCAAGGCCAGCCGCATTGATGACGAGTTCCTCTGGCGGAAGGATGGAGTCGGTTTGCCCGTCGAGTATGGGGCCACACCGATGGTCAAGGACGGCACCGTGGTGGGCTCCGTGGTCAGCTTTACCGACATCACGCTGCGCAAGCGGCAGGAGAAGGAAGTCGTTGCGGCCAAGGAGAAGGCCGAGGAGGCCACGCAGATGAAGTCCATGTTCCTGGCGAACATGAGCCACGAAATCCGCACGCCGATGAACGCCATCATCGGACTCTCGCACCTCGCCCTGAAGACGCCGCTTAGCCCCAAGCAGCGCGACTACGTCTCCAAGGTCCACAATGCCGGCACTTCCCTGCTGGCGGTCATCAACGACATCCTCGACTTCTCCAAGATCGAGGCCGGCAAGCTCGACCTGGAAACCACCGACTTCAAGCTCGACGAGGTCATCAGCTCGGTCACGACCCTCACCGCGCAGAAGGCGCACGAGAAGGGCCTTGAGTTCCTGGCGCACGTCGCCCCCGGCATCCCGGAGCATCTGCTGGGCGACCCGCTCCGGCTCGGCCAGATCCTCACCAACTTTGTCAATAACGCTGTGAAGTTCACTGAGCGCGGCGAAATCCGGCTCAACATTGAACAGCGCGAACGAACCGGCGAGAAGGTACAGCTCAAGTTCTCGGTTCGTGACACCGGCATCGGCATGACCCCCGAGCAATCGGCGAAGCTGTTCCAGCCGTTTACGCAGGCGGACATGTCCACCACCCGCAAACACGGCGGCACCGGCCTTGGCCTGACCATCTGCCGGCGGTTGGTCGAGCTGATGGGCGGGCGCATCTGGCTGGAAAGCGAGCCGGGCGTGGGCAGCACCTTCTTTTTCACCGTCTGGCTCGGCGTGGGCACGGCAACTGGCTCGGGTAAAGTTATTCCCAAACGGCTCACGCAGCTTCGCGTGCTCATCGTGGATGACAATGCCGCCGCCAGGGAGATTCTCCAGGAACCTCTCAGCACCGTGGTCAGGAGGGTGGACACGGTCGCCTCCGGCACTGAGGCCATCGCCGCGGTCAGGCAGCACGACCCTGCCGAGCCCTATGACATCGTATTCATGGACTGGCGCATGCCGGGCATGGATGGCCTGCTCGCAAGCCGCCACATCAAGAGCGATGAGACCTTGGCTCACCAGCCGGCCATCGTGCTGGTCACCGCCTTCGGTCGCGAGGAAGTGCGCGAGGAGGCCGAACGGCTGCAGCTCGACGGCTTCCTCGTCAAGCCGGTCACTAAATCCATGCTGGTGGACACGCTGGTGAATGTCTTTGCCCACACTGACGAAGAGGCCGCCCCGGCTACGGATGGCAAGCAGGAAGCCCGGCTGCTCGGCGCGCGCATTCTCCTGGTGGAGGACAACGAGATCAACCAGCAGATCGCCGTCGAACTTTTGGAAGGCGCCGGGGCCACCGTGAAGGTGGCAAATAACGGGCGTGAGGCGATCGAAACCCTTTCCCAGGGCCCCCAGCCGGTGCCTTTCGACCTGGTCTTAATGGACCTTCAAATGCCCGAGATGGACGGCTACCAAGCAACTGCGAAGCTGCGAGCTGACCCACGTTTCAGCACCCTGCCGATCATCGCCATGACCGCCCATGCGACCATCGAGGAGCGCCAGCGCTGCCTGGGTGCCGGAATGAACGACCACATTTCCAAGCCCATAGACCCGGCCATGTTGCTCGGGACTGTGGGCCGATTCTACAAGCCCCTCCCCCAGCCTTCGGCCACCCCCTCCCCACCCGATGGGAAGAAGGATGGGGTAGGAGGAACGCCCGCAGACCTCCCCTCTATCGAAGGCCTTGACACCAAAGACGGCTTGGCCCGTGTTGCTGGCAACGGGAAGCTCTACCTGAAACTCCTTCGCCAGTTTGCGGAGCAACAAGGCCCTGCTGTCGGCCAGATCTCCGCTGCCCTGGCCCAGGGTGACGCCGCTCTCGCCGAGCGCATCGCACACACGCTCAAGGGTGTAGCGGGCAACATTGGCGCCAAGCCAGTCCAGGCCGCTGCCGGCGCATTGGAGAAGCTCATCGGCGCTCGAGCCTCGTCAACTGAAATCGAAGCCGCTGGACACCAGGCCGCCGAGGCGCTCGATTCCTTACTCTCCCAATTACGGAGCGCCTTGAGTTCGGCCCCGCCAGGGATGCCGCAGCCCGAAGCACCAGCCTCGCCTGTGGACCCAGCGCTGGTTCGTGCCGCCGCAGCGCAGATGACGAAGCTTCTCTCTGAGTTCGATGCGGGCGCGGGGGAATTCATCGAGGCAAACCAGGCAGCGTTACGCCCCCTATTCAGCGGAGACGCCTGGCCTCAGTTTGAAAAGCTGGTTCAGGATTACGCGTTCGCCCAGGCTCAGGTCCAGTTGGAGCAGGCACTAAAGAAACTCCCAATCAGTGCAACATGAACACCGGACTTGAACAGGAGCAAACAGAGTTAACAGAGACCGTGCTCGCTTCATCTCTGTTTCCTCTGTTACCTCCTGTTAAAGAATGAAAGCGCTCTCCGATTGCCGCGTGTTGCTGGTGGACGATGCCAAGGCCAACCTGGACATTCTCGTCGAAGGCCTGAAGTCCGATCATAAGCTTAGCCTCGCCCTCAATGGCGAAATGGCGCTCCAGATTGCCGCCCGGACCCCGCCCGACCTCGTATTGCTCGATATTGTCATGCCGGGGCTGGACGGTTATGAGGTCTGCCGGCGCCTGCGGCAGATGCCGGAAACGGCCGAGGTGCCGATCATGTTCCTTTCTTCGCTCGAAGAGGTGCAGAACAAGACGCGCGGCTTCGAGGCGGGCGCCAACGATTACCTCACCAAGCCCTTCGAGATGCTGGAGGTGAAGGCACGGGTGCGTTCGCTGCTCAAGGCCAAGGCGTACAGCGATGCGGTAAAGGAACAGATGGCGAGCGAGCTGCGCGTCGCCCGCGAAATCCAGATGGGAATGCTGCCGCAGGATTTCGCCGCGGTGGAACAGGCCTATCAGATTGGCTTCGGCGCTGTGCTCGAGCCCGCACGCGAAGTCGGCGGTGATCTCTACGGGCTCTGCGCTGTAGGCCCGGAACGGCTGGTCGTGTTCGTGGGTGACGTTTCGGGCAAGGGCATTCCGGCATCCATGTTCATGGTGCGAACAATCAGCCTGGCACAGTTGCTGGCGCGCGATATCTCCGAGCCGGAGCGCATCCTTTCCCGGCTGAATAACGAACTTGCCGCCGATAACCCCTCCGGCATGTTCGTGACTTTCTTGTGCGGTGTATTCGAGCCTGGCTCGGGCCGGCTGGTGCTGGCCAATGCCGGCCATTGTCGCCCGGTGCTGCTCCCCAACGGCCAGGAACCACGCTGGGCGGTGAAGAACCTCGGCACCGCTCTTGGCTTCGAGCCCGGTCTGGAGTTCGAGCGCACCGAACTGACGCTGAACGCGGGCGATGCCTTGATCCTGTACACCGATGGCGTGAGCGAAGCGTTCAATCCACAGGAGGAATGCTACGGCACCGATCGGCTCCTCGCCGACGCAGGGACATTTGCGGGGCAATCCGCACCGGCGATGACCAAAGGATTGCTCCAGAAGGTCCGCGCCTTTGCCGGCACGGCGCCACAATCCGATGACATCGCCATCCTGGCGCTGAGAGTCGGCCAGGAGGTTCACGCATGACTTTGGAGCTGCAGGCTACGCCCGAAGAAGTCATGTGTGCCGTCGAAGCCTTGCAGGAGTTCGGGAGAGAGAACCGGGTATCCGAGAAGGAGCTATTCGGCCTGGCGCTCGCCCTCGAGGAATGCGGCAGCAACATCGTGAACCACGCCCTGCAACACGACGCTCGACAGAAGTTCCGGGTCATCATCGAGCATACGGGCAGTGCGGTCAGCATCGAGCTGCGCGACCGCGGGCCGGCCTTCGACCCCACGCAAGTCCAAGTGGCTGAGCCGGCGGCCAGCGAGGACGACCGGCCGCCCGGCGGCTGGGGCATCCAGCTCGTCCGCCGCTTCATGGATGAAATAAGCTACCGGCGCGAATCCGGCGAGAACGTCCTCCGCCTGACCAAGCGGGTCGTTCCTGCGACCGGGCGAGAATAGCTTTGCCAGAATCCCCCAAATAACAGAACACTACAACGCACTTACTAATATGCCCCTCGAAATCCAAATCCAAAAGAACGTCGGCCCCCAGAATGCAGGCTCCGTCACGGTAAAACTCGCCGGCAGCCTGGACACCGTTACCGCCCCGGAATTGGAGCGCCAGCTTGCGCCAGTACTGGCCAGCCCGGTCAAGGACCTCGTTTACGACCTGGCCCAATTGAAGTTTATTAGCAGCGCCGGCCTGCGCGTGTTTGCGGCAGCGCGCAAGCAGCTCAAGGAGCGCGGCGGCCAGGCTTCCTTCGTGAACATGCAGCCTCAGATCCAGGAAGTTTTCGACATCATCAAGGCGCTCCCAGGCGTGGCGGTGTTCAAGGACGTGGCCGAGCTGGATCGCTACCTGGCCGCCCGGCAACGCTCCCATCAGGACAAAAGGTAGCGGAGAGCCAAGCGCTCGTGGCGCCGTTCGCTCTTGAGGAACGAGGCGAAGTCGAGGTGAAGGGCAAAGGCCGCCTGCGCACCTGGCTGCTGCTGGGAAGGAGGCTGGCCGCTCAGCCTCGCGGAGCGCGCGCGCCGCAGGCAGGCGCGAAAAGCAGCGAGACGTTCTGAGTGCCACTTGACTTTGGCGCTCAGCACCCGTATCCTTGCGGCTGATCAATCCAGGTAAGCTGGAAAGCTGCCCCATGGTTGCGTCGAAAACTCGGTCACAAAGCAAACTGCCCTGCTCCAAGCCTCTCATGCCGGGGCCGCCTGATAACAAGGTCCCGGCGGCACTCCGCTGTCTTGCGGTTGGCTGCAGTCAAGGCTCCCATAAGACAAGCTCTTACAAGCCAAACACATGAAAGACAAAGCTCACAACACCAAGGATGAGGCACGGCCCAAGCGCGTGCCCGAACTCAAGAAAGCCAGATACAGCGACGGTCATCCCCTCCACGACCTTCAATACCTCGAAGCCAAAGTCATCCTCAAGGGCGACCGCTTTACCTCGGCGGACGCGTTCCAGCAGTTCGCCAAGCTGGTGAAACAGGCCGCTGCGAACGCCGACGTGGACTTTTCCCGCAAGGGCTTCAAGCACGAACGCCCTCGCATCCGCGAGGTCCTGTTCGCAGATACAGCCGACTTCCGACTCTACAATCACGCCTTCATCCTGCGCCGGCGCCAGGAATACGTGGACGGCTTCGCCGTCGGCGACCCTGAGGTCGTATTCAAGTTCCGCCATCCAGACTTGCAAAGAGCCGCTGAGATGGATGTGCGGCCCAGCATCTCGGGTGAGTACAAGGTCAAGTTCAAGGCGGAAGCCCTGCCGCTGAAGGACCAGGTCGGCGGCCTTCGCATGTTGTACTCGCACAATGTGGAGTTCCCGCTGAGCGCCGTGCATGAGGGCGACCGCACCTCGATGCCAACTTTGTTGCGCGTGCTCCCGGCGTTGAAGACCCTGCAAACGTCCGAGAGTGACCGCATTGAGCTGGTTAACGCGACGGCTGTCGAGGAGGTCCTCCAGGACCTCGGGATGCTGGATTTCGGCAAAGGGATCACGGCCAAGGCGGATGTCTCGGTCTGGCGGACCCGCGGCGACCAGAAGCAGCTCGTGGGCGAGTTTGCGTTCCAGGTCAAGGCGGAGCGCCGGAACGAACTCCACGCCGTGGCCATGAAACGCGCCGAGCAGTTCTTTATCTCCCTTCAGTGGGTCGCGCAGGATTGGCTGGCTCTCGGGACGACCAAGACGGGCGCCGTGTACCGGCTCAAAGGCAATCCGCCGAACGCCCACGAGTGAGCCTGCGAGAGCACCGAAAACATGAGCCCTCCGGCACCCCCGCCCTACGTCACCTCGCTGGAGGAGATTCTTTGGGGTGGCACGCTCGTGGCCATCACCATGGCCATGCATGGGTTCGGGATGCTCCTGGTGCTCCGGGCTAACGGCGGCCTGAAAGAGTGGTTAAATGGAGCCCCCTCGTTCACCAAGGGCATGCTCCTTCTCATCCTGGCCAGTTGGATGATCCTGCTGGTGCATCTCGCGGAGGTCTTCGCCTGGGCTGGGTTCTTCCTTTGGACCAACGCCGTGAACACCACCACCAGCACCCCGGCCAATGCCAGCCTGTGTTACTACTTCGCCTTGATGGATTATACCACCCTCGGCAGCAGCTATAACCTGCACCTGCGTTGGCGCCTGCTCGAAGGCATGATCGCCGTCGCGGGACTCCTCACCTTCGCCTGGTCCACCGGCGTCCTGTTGACGCTGGCCCAGGACTTTCAGGATCAGCAAATGCTGCTGCTCAAGCAGCGGCGTGACAAGCAGCGAGCCAAGCGGGCTTCGGCCTCCCGCCCGCCGGTCGCTTCGAGCCCTCCTTCCGATCGGACACCGCAGGGCGAGCTATGAAGGGCTTGGAGCGACTCATCAAGGACGATTGGCTCGGTGTGCACTTTGCGGTAAACGTCTTTGTGGCCACGACGCTTCTCTGGCTCCTGCTGCGTCGCGCCGCGGGCCTGAACCCGATCTGGGCTATCAGTTCCATGGTTGCCGCCAGCGATCCGGTTGTGAAGCAGGCGGCTAAAACCTTCCGGGGCCGCATCATCAACGCGCTCCTCGGGTGTGCCGTCGGATTGGTCTTCCTCGCGCTCGGCGGGTCCGGCGAATGGAAGCTGCCGTTCGCGCTGGCAGCGACCGTCCTCTTATCCTCCTATGTGGTCCGGGTGCAGGTGATGTGGCGCCAGGCCCCCATCACTGCCGCCATCGTCATCGCTGCGGGGATGACGCACCACTCGGACCTGACCGCATTCGAGATCGGCGCGCGGCGCGTAGGTGAGGTTCTGCTGGGCTGCGTAATGGGCCTGGTGGTTTCCTGGTGCATGTCTCTCATCTGGCCGACCCCGGAGCCGAAGAAGCCGTGAGCGCGCATCATCTGCGAGAGAACTTCTGCCACAGGGTCGTGTGCGTCGCGGACGTGCGAAGGTGAGTATGGTCCTCCTCGCCCTTTTCATCACACTCATCTTTCTCTACACGCTGGTCTCGGCACGCCTGGAACTGACTGTGCTGACCTCCCCGATCATTTTCACCGCGGCCGGAATGGCGGCCCTGCTTTTGCTGCCGGAGTTGCGCCACTGGAAAGCTGATCATGAGGTCTTCCTTCGCGTGGCCGAAGCCGGCCTGGTTCTGCTGCTGTTCACTGACGCCAGCCGCACCGACCTCCGGGTGTTGAGGAGCTTGCTGACCCTCCCCGCCCGCCTCCTCAGCATCGGGATGTTGCTCACCATCCTGCTGGGGGCCGTCTGTGCGGTCGTCGTGTTCCCCCAGTTCACTCTCTGGGAAGCCGGCATTCTGTCCGCGATCCTTGCTCCCACCGACGCCGGATTGGGACAGATCATCGTCAACAGCTCGCGCGTGCCGATGCGTATCCGCCAGGCTCTGAACGTCGAGGCCGGTCTGAATGACGGCCTTTCGGTGCCGTTTCTGCTCTTCTTCATAACTCTAACCGAGGCGGGCATCGAGGGTCCGCGTGCCAGTTTCGTGCGCTTCATTGTGGAGCAACTCGGCTATGGCGTCGCGATTGGCCTCGTGATCGGGCTGGCCGCCGGCTGGCTCCTGGGCCTGGCGCGCCGTAGAGAATGGATCGCGGAGGCCTTCCTCCAGCTTGGCGTTGTCGCCGTGCCCCTCCTGTGCGCGGTAGCATCCGAGGCCGCCGCAGCGAGCATGTTTATCGCCGCATTCGTTGCCGGTTTGGCGGTGCAGGTAGGCTACAAGGAAGCCGGCAAGCACAGCGTCGAGTTTACCGAGGGATGGGGCCAGATGCTCAACCTGGCCATCTTCATGCTCTTCGGAATGGCGGTCGTCCGCGATTGGTCGAGCTGGAACCTCCCGCTCGTGGTCTATGCTGTGTTGAGCCTGACCGTGGTGCGCATGCTGCCCGTTGCGATTGCCCTCATCGGGACCCGTTTGAGCCGTGACACGGTGCTGTTCATGGGTTGGTTCGGCCCGCGGGGCCTGGCCTCCATCGTGCTCGGCATGGTTTACCTGGAGCACGCCGGGAATGAAATGTGCGGACCGACAATCCGCTCCGCCGTGATGGTAACTGTGTTGCTCAGTATATTTGCCCACGGCCTGAGCGCCTTGCCCGGGATGAGACTTTATGCAGCGAAAATCGCCACCTTGGATCCGGGAGCACCAGAGCATCAGGATGTCGGCCCAAAGACCGCCGGCTGCGAACCTTGAACTGCCGCCATGAGCACAGGCTCCCCGAAGGAGAACTTCTTCCAGCGGCACCTCGATCCTGCCAGCCGCCCGGGCGAAATCCTCTTCGGCCTGATCATGGTGTTGACTGCCACCCTGACAGCAGGATTGACTGCGGCCAAAGGTGAAGCCGGCGTCCGCCATCTGTTGGTCTCCGCAGTGGGCTGTAACATCGCCTGGGGGATCATTGACGGCATCATGTACATCATGAATTGCCTGGTGGAGCGCGGCGGCAAAGCGCGGTTCATTCAGGCAGTCAAGCAGGCCCCCAACCCTGGCGCCGCGCTCGACATGGTCCGCGCAGAAGTCGAGTCCGAATTCGAGTCACTGAGCAAACCGGAGGAGCGGGAAACTCTCTGCCAAGCCATCCTAAAACACCTCGCCCACGTCCACCCCGCGAAAGTCTGGGTGACCAGGGAGGACCTGTATGGCGCGATTGCGTGCTTCGGGCTGGTGTTCGTTTCCTGCCTCCCGGCAGCCGCCCCCTTCCTCATGTTCTCCAATCCCAAGCTCGCGCTCCGGGTTTCCAACGGAGTGCTCATTGTAATGCTCTTTGTCATCGGGCAAAAATGGGCGCAGTATGCCAGGGTTAATCGCCTGGCCGCCGGCTTGGCGATGGTCGTCATTGGCCTTGCACTCGTCGGGGTGGCGATCCTTCTCGGCGGATGAAGACGGTGCGCCTAATCGTATCCGCCTCTCTGCTCTTTGTGGCCTGTAACCTCTTAGGCCAGACGGCAACCAACACCATTTCTGCCCCCGCGTCCGGAGGTTCCACCAACGCCTGGTCGTTCTCCGCATCGGTCTATACCTATCTCGTGCCCGACTCGCGGGACTACGTAAATCCGATCTTCACCGCCGATCATAACTGGCTTCACCTCGAAGCCCGCTACAACTATGAGGCCCTGAACACCGGCTCGCTGTGGGTAGGTTACAACCTTAGCTTCGGGCACAACCTGGTGCTGGATGTGACCCCGATGCTCGGCGGCGTCTTCGGTGACCTCACGGGCGTCGCTCCGGGCTACGAGATTTCGCTCTCCTGGCGCAACCTTTCGCTCTCCACCCAGGGCGAGTTTGTCGCGGACACCGGGGACCGCTCGGGAACCTTCTTCTATACCTGGACGGAACTCAGCTACTCGCCCGTGAAATGGTTCCGGGCCGGGCTGGCGATCCAGCGCACCAAGCTCTACCACACCGACCTGGACACCCAGCGGGGTTTCCTTGTCGGCTTCAATTACAAGAAGGTGGACTTCACCACCTACGTCTTCAACCTGGGCTGGACGGATCCAACGGTGGTCTTCGCCGTCGGCGTACAGTTCTGATTATGGTCCTCCTGGCCATCTGCATACGTAAGCTCCTTCAACTCCTATGAAACCTGATATCCAGAACCTGCTTGAAACACCGAAGTCAAAACCCCCCGTCGGTTGGTCGCGGAGGCTTCTCATCCTCATGGGCGCCTTGCTACTGGCGTACCTCGTCGTCGCCTACCTGCTAATGCCTCTGTTTTGGCGAACGGATACCAGACGTCATCCAGACTTATCGGATGGTCCCCGCATTGCGCACACAGCCAACGGCATTCCCGGCGACCCGGTGAACCTTGCGCTTGTAGGTTCGGAGTCCGATGTCATCCACGCCATGACGGCCACGGCATGGTATCCAGCCGACCCCATCACGTTTCGCAGCAGCATGCGTATCGCGGTGGACTCCGTATTCCGCCGGCCAGACGATGAGGCGCCGGTGAGCGACCTCTTTCTCTTTGGCCACAAGCAGGAGCTTGCCTTCGAGCAACCGGTCGGGGAGAGCCCGCGCAAGCGGCATCATGTCCGGTTCTGGCGCTGGGACAAACTGCATGATGACCGGCCAGTCTGGTTCGGCTCGGCAACCTTTGACGAGCGCGTCGGCGTAAGCTACGAGACGGGCCAGATCACTCACCACATCGGCCCGGATGTTGATGCCGAGCGGGACAGAATTCTGGCCGAATTGCAAAAGGCGCGGCAGGCGCAGGAAGTCTATTACTTGGACGGTTTCCACAAAGAATTGCAGGGGCGGAATGGCGGCGGGGACCCGTGGCACACGGACGGACGCCTGGGCATCGCCCTGCTGGTTGCCCACATACCTGTGCCCGCCGCAGCGACCAACCGAATGGAAAAGCCGTGAGCGCATGGCGGTGTCCGACATGGCACTCCTGCGCCCACTGCCGGCGCAAGTCGCGGAACTGGTGGAAGCGCTGGTGGGCTGCGTAGCCGGCGCGGTGCTGGCGAGCCAGACCAAGCGGACGGCCCAGAAGGCCGGGCTCACGAACATACGCCTCAATCCGAAGAAGGGTTATGTGGCGGCCATGACGGATTGGAAAGACCCTCTCTATAACAAGATCGTAAAACACCTGCCGGCGGGGAAGGGGCCGGAGGATTACATCACGAGCCTGGAGGTAACGGCGGTCAAGCCGGCGCGGAAGTGACGCCGGAGAGGAACATCACAATCGCCGCAAACCCAATTGTACGCGGTCATTCCTCCGCTGGGACGACCAACACAGGGCAGCGAGCGCGGGCCAGCACCTGGATGGTGACATCGTCGCGACCAAAGACCGATCGTGCTTGCGGTCCGTGCCCCCCTATGACCACGAGATTATGTTCAGCGGCCTCACGGAGAATAGCTTCCGCGGGGTTGGCATCCACGCGGGTAAGAATCTCGTTTGTGACCTCCAGTGCGCTGAGCGTGACTGAGGCCTGGCCAAGATGCCTGCCTGCGAGAGGCTCGGGTTCGGCGTCCGGACGCGTAATATGGAACAGGCTGACGCGCGCTCCCAAATAGCGGGCGAGCCGGCCGCCGTATCGAACGTCGCCCTTGCCGGGCTTCCCCGCGCGCGTGCAAATGAGGATACGCGAGAGACCAGGATTAACGCCGGCTGCGACGATGACGGGGATATCCGCGCCTTCGAGAAAGGCGATTACTGATTGATCCAAGTCAGGCTTCAGAGCCTCTAGCGCCCTGGGAAGTATTACAGCCTCGAACAGCGCATTGGCGCACTGAGCTGCGATTTGTTGGGACAAGTTGCCCGAACTCGCGAGCGCCTCGAAATCCGTCAGGCCGGCGTCTCTCGCCCGCCTCTCAACCGTCTCCCGTAGTTTGGCCGGGGCATTGTCCGGGATAAAGCCCAGCACGGTGACCGAGGCGCGCATCGGTTCGGCCAGAGCGCGTGCCGCCTGAAGCGAAGTAATGGGGCCAGCGCCAGTGTCAACGACCAGCAATCGGGGCGGAGCCTGCTCGAGGATCGTCCAATTCCGCAGGCTCACCCACAGCTCCTCCCTTTCCTGCAAGCCGTTGGCGGACACCACCGTTTCAATAAACAGTCCTTCCTCGCCGAAAGAAAGCGCTGGGGCGACCTGACGCGTGCCCGCCAAGCGCGGCAAGCGCAATCGCACGCGCCGCATGCCGCCGAGGAAAGTGTGTTCGATAATCTGACCCTTCCCGAGAACGGGCACGTCGCGCTTTGGCTCTTCGGTACTCAGCTCCACCTGCTCCGGGCGGAAAAGCAGCTCCACAGAAGCTCCCTCTTCGTGCGGGACGTCGGCCGGTATGGGCAAGGTAACCGAGCCGAAGCGAGCCGCGCCGTTTTCGACTCGGCCAGCGAGAACGGTGCCACCGCCCACGAAACCCGCCACGTGGAGTGTCCGGGGCCGGACGTAAAGCTGTTCAGGCACCCCCACTTCAAGCATCGTGCCGCGTTCCATGACGCCGATGCGATCCGCCAGTTCGTAAGCTTCCTCCTGGTCATGCGTGACGAGCAGAGTAGTGACGCGCAGGCGCCGCTGGATTTCTTTGAGGCTGCGCCGCAACTGCGCCCGGATCTTCACGTCCAACGCACCCAAAGGCTCGTCGAGCAGCAGCACGGAGGGCTCGTAAGCCAAGGCGCGCGCGAGCGCCACGCGCTGCTGCTGGCCGCCGGAAATCTGGTGAGCATACCGGTCGCCTAAGCCCGCAAGATCTACCAGGTCGAGCAATTCCTCGCGTCGCCTGGCCCGTTGGGCCGCAGACACGCCGCGGATCTTGAGGCCAAACTCAATGTTCTGCGCCAGGGTCATGTGGCGGAAGATCGAGTAGTTCTGGAAGACGAAGCCGGTGCCGCGCGCTTGCGGGGCGAGGTGGGTCACACCCCGGCCCTTTACAAGTACCCGCCCTTCGTCGCACGTGCTCAGGCCGGCGATCATCCGCAGAATCGTGCTCTTGCCGCTGCCGCTCGCGCCCAGCAACACGAAGAGCTCGCCATCCGCAATCTCCAAAGAGACATGCTTCACCACTGTCTGGCTGCCGTAGCGCTTGGTCAGGTTTTCCAGAAGAATGGACATCAGGCTTGCTTGGCAGACCGAACCGTGAAGCGGAGCAGGAAGAAGAAGATCACGAAGGACAAAACCGCCAGCACCGCTGCCACCGCATTGGCACCGGCGATATTGCCGGCCTCGAACTGGGCGAAGATGTAAAGCGGCGCGGTCTGTGTGCGCAGGCGCAGGTTGCCTGAGACCATGACGGTTGCGCCAAATTCTCCTAAGGAGTGAGCAAACGTGAGGAGTGTGCCGCTGAAAATCCCGCCGCGCAGCGCAGGCAGTATGATGTGCCAGAAAGTTTGCCAGCGGCTCGCGCCTATAGTGTAAGCGGCCTCCTCGTAAGTTGTCTCCAGCTCATCGAGCAGCGGCTTCACCGCCCCGAGCATGTATGGGAATGTGACAAAGAGATGCGCCAGCAGCACGCCGACGGGCGTAAACATCGGCTGCAAGCCAAATGGCTCCAGTGCGCGGCCGAGCAGGCCGATCGGCCCCCACAGCAGCAACAACGAGGTGCCGACCACGACCGTGGGGATGGCCACGGGCAGGTTGACCACCACGTTCAGCGCGCCTTTGCCACGGAACCGGTACTTGCTGAGCACATAGGCGGCAAAGGTGCCAATCACCACGTTAACCGCGGCAGTGGCAAACGCCATCACGACACTGAAGCGCAGGGCGAACTGCGCGTCCGGCGCATTGAGGGCGGTCAGGAATGCGCCCCAGCCTCCGCGGAAGGCAAAGAGGAACACCGCCGCCAACGGCAAGAGCAATAGAGGCAGGAGCACCAGCACGAGGACCGCGGCCGGGAGGACGGGAGATTCGAGCCTGCGGGTAGTCTTCGCGGCGTTGCGGTTCATTGCTTGAGCTTCAGGAGCACCTGCTTCTTCCAGACTCCGTCCACAATGTCCTTCTTGGCTTTTGCCCAGCCGCCAAAGTCAGCAATGGTGAACAGATCGGGTATGCTGCCGAAATGAGGATTGCCCGCGTTGAGCTGCTCATCCACGCTGCGGTAACCGTATTCCACGAAGATCCGCTGCGCTTGCTCGCTCCATAGGAAGTCTCGAAAGGCATCCACCAACCGGCGTTGGCGGGGTGTCACGTTACGCGGGACCACCACCAGGGTATGTTCACTCTCAATGGTGCTGTGGGGATAGACGATCTCGCCCTTGAGCTTTCCGCGGCCCAGGTCGTACAGCAGCTCTTGCTCGTAGGTAATCAAAGCATCGCCAAACCCGTTTTCGAATTGCGTTCGCCCGGCCCGCGCCGAGCCAGCCTGCGCGACCACATTCGCCCAGATGCCGGTTAGCAGCTTGCGGCCGCCCTCAGCGCCTCCTCCGTCGTGCCGCGCACCCGCGCCGTATTCCGCCACGATGGCCCAATTGGCGCCACCGGAAGTCAGGGGATCGGGATGCACAATCCTTATCCCCGGTCGCACAAGGTCAGCGAAGTCGTGGACCCCTTGCGGGTTGCCTTTCCTCACCAGAACGACGAACGGCGTGCGATTAACCACGCCATGCTCTGGAAACTCACGCCAGCTATCGGGCGGTATCACGTGGGCCTGCACGAGTTGCTGCGCGTCCAGTTCCAAGGAGAGCAAAGCCATTTGTGCAGGCACACCCATGATCAACTGGTTGCGAACGGTGCCTGACCCGGCGAAGGAGCTAATAAACTCCACCCGCTGGCCCGTCCTGGCTTCCCACTCCTTCTGGAAGGCAGGGAATATCCCCTTTTGCATGACCTCGCCCAGGATGCTGAAGCCGAAAAAAACAATGGCCTCGGGCTGCGGCGGGCGGTTAGGCAATGGCACCCACGGCCAGACCCCATAAAGGAATAGCAGCCCAAGGAAGAAGATCGGCGTGAACACCCTCAGCCGACGCAACAGCACCCTGCGCATGAGAATCATAAATCCAGCGCCATGTTACGCCGTAGCCCTGAACGGGCAAATGCGCCAAAGCAGGCTCCCCATCCGGCGATCCCCTATTCCTTTCGCAGCCAGTCGAGCAACGCAGCTCACGCCCCCACCTGCTTCCGGGCTTCGTCCGCTAGCGCGGTGCTAAGGTAACGCTCGCCCGTGCTGCAGCCAATCGTGACGATCAGTTTACCCTTATTCTGCGGTTGCCTGGCCACCTGCAGGGCCGCCCAGACGTTGGCGCCGGTGGAGATGCCTACAAGAATCCCTTCTTCCAGAGCCAGGCGGCGGGCCGTGGCAAACGCGTCCTCGTTGCTAACAGTGATAACCTCATCCACGATTTGGAGATTGAGGTTCTTGGGTACGAAACCGGCGCCGGTGCCTTGAATCTTGTGCGGACCGGGCTTAATGGGCTCGCCGCTGCGCGTTTGGGTGATCACCGGTGAGCCGCTGGGTTCTACGGCAATGGACCGAAAGGACCTCCTGCGGGACTTGATGACCTCGCTCACCCCCGTAATGGTGCCGCCAGTGCCGACGGCCGAGACCAGGATGTCCGCCTTGCCGTCGGTGTCATGCCAGATTTCCTCGGCGGTGGTTTGGCGGTGGACTTCGGGATTGGCCGGATTGTCGAACTGCTGCGGAATCCAGGAATCGGGTGTCTCCTTGTTCAGTTCCTCCGCCTTCCTGATGGCCCCCTTCATCCCGTCGGGCCCGGGCGTGAGCACAAGCTTGGCGCCCAGCAGGGCAAGCAAAGTCCGCCGCTCCAGGCTCATGGTCTCCGGCATGGTGAGAATGAGCTTGTAGCCTCTGGCGGCGGCCACAAAGGCCAGCGCAATGCCGGTGTTGCCCGAGGTTGGCTCGATGATCGTGGTCTTGGGCGTCAGGATGCCGTCGCGCTCGGCGGCGGCGATCATGGCATAGCCAATCCGGTCCTTGACGCTGCCGAGCGGGTTGAAGAACTCGCCCTTCAGCGCGATCGTGGCTGGCGCGCCGTTGGTGATGCGGTTGAGTTTGATCAGTGGGGTTCGCCCCACAGTGCTAATGATGTCTTGATGTATTGGCATAGTTGCTTTTCTTTCTCGGTTTAAGTTACGGGTTCTAGGCGTAGGCAATGAGTTGCCGACATTCGTCCAGGATTGTGCGCATGATTAATAGCAGTAGGGTATCCAAGGTCGTACCACCTGCCGGTCCGTTAGCCACGTTGCTCTGTCAATTAATGTCACTGGTGATCTGGTAGCGGCGCCAGTTGTTGTCTTGCTCCGTCCTCCAGGTCGCGTTGGTATTGGCCGTTTGCGCGTGGCAATCGCCGAAGATAATGTTGGCGGTACCCTTGGGATGGCGTCCCAGCATCCTGGACTGGGTGCTGAGGTCGAAGGCCCAGGGCTGCGGATACATGCCGCCGCGCGAGGGGGTGTTGTCCGAGCGGCCCGCATCCGACAGCAGGATGAAGTCGGTGGGGTGTGGCAAAGAAGCGGCGGTCACGGTCTCATTGAAGCCAAAATCAGGGTGGGCTTGATACCAGGCCTGCTCGGTCGCCCCCGGCAGGTTTTCTTCATTATGGTTGTTGCCGTAATCGGTGTTGAACCAGGCGCCGGCCTGAGGATCGGGCCAGGGCAAACCGTTGGGGCATTTGAAGACGTTCGTGCCGCCGGTGTACGGCTGAAGCTGCTGCCGATACGAATAGGGCGCGCGGGCATCGGGGGTATCCGGCGTGCCGGCAGGTGCGGTGCGCTCCGTGACGTAAGTGAAGAACCGGTCGTTGTTGTCGCTCAGGAATCCCTGGAAGGCCAACCCTACCTGTCGGACGTTGTTCAGGCAACTCGTTTTCTTGGCTGCCTCCTTCGCGCGCGCCAGCGTGGGGAGCAGCATGCTCGCCAGAATGGCAATGATAGCGATTACCACCAGCAGTTCGATCAGCGTGAATGCTCGGCGCGATCTGGATGTGTCGTTTCTCCCTTCGCCGAAGACCCTGTTGCTGGCGATTAGTTCTCTCTCTTCATAACGACTCACCTCTTTTTTGATGTCTTGATATATTGGCATGGTTGTCTTCCTTTCTTAGTTTGAAGCTATCGGTTTCATAGGTTCATGACTCGAGGGCTCCCGGCGGATTGGCCGCCTTCACGTGCTTTCCGCGCGCGGCTTTTCGAGGCGCACGCGTTCAGTCTTCTCGATCTGGATCACGTGCCCGTCATGGATGACGATTTGCACGACACCATAGCGAAGGGACTCGACGTGCCAGCGAACCAGGTCAAGCCAGCCGGGATCGGTGGCTGCTTCCTTGGGAGCTTCGATCTGGGCTGGCCGGTTCATGGGCAGGGCGGGAACGTCGGCTGGTTGCTGCGCTATGGCCGTGGCTAACGGGCGCGCGAGGCGCCTCTCCTTGGCGTGCTTTCGGCCAACTGCTTTGTCCGGCGCTGAGATTCTGCGCTGGGTTTTTCTCCGGCGCGATTCGGCGGAGCGCCCTGAAGCGGACCTCTAGCGGAAACGGCGCCAGAATCCCCGTCTTTGGCCCCCGCTGCCGCGCGGACGTCCGCCTCGGCCTGGATCCAGAATTCCAGATCTCGTCCGTCTGGGCGTCCGGCGTGTTCCCAAAGATGGTAGGCGCGGTTGGCAACTTCGTTGTTCGGTATGATTTCAGTGCTCATAACTCATTTGATTTGTTCTATGTCTTACTGGGTGTTTAGCGGCGAGCCGCCAGTCTGCCCCGGGGCAGAGATGGCGGGGCGCTGCCCGGTTCTGTCAGGGCTTCGCAGCCTCCAAAGCCTGGTCCATGTCCGCCTTGATGTCTTGCACGTCTTCGAGGCCTATGGAGAGCCGGACGTAATCCGGCGTAACACCGGTCTCATGCTGCTCCTCCGGCGTGAGTTGCTGGTGGGTGGTCGAGGCCGGATGAATCACCAAGGTCTTGGCGTCGCCAATGTTGGCGAGGTGCGACACGAGCTTGACGGAGTTAATGAATTTCCTGCCCGCTTCCAGGCCGCCCTTGATGCCAAAGCCAAGGATGCCGCCAAAGCCTTTCTTGAGATACTTCGCCGCGAGCTTGTGGTTCGGATCATCCGGCAGGCCGGGATAGGTCACCCAGGTTACCAGCGGATGCTTCTTGAGCCAGCGCGCCACTTCGAGCGCGTTCTCGGAGTGCTGGCGCTGGCGTAGCGGCAACGTTTCCAGGCCTTGCAGGAAGAGGAAGGCGTTGAACGGGCTGAGAGCAGCGCCGATGTCGCGCAGCAATTGCACGCGCGTCTTGATGATGAAGGCGACGTTGCCCAGGCCGGGGAAGTTGCCGAAGACATCCCAGAACTTGAGGCCGTGGTAGCTGGGGTCTGGCTCGGTGAACTCTGGGAACTTGCCGTTGTCCCACTTGAACTTGCCCGAGTCAACGATGACCCCGCCGATAGAGGTGCCGTGCCCACCGATGTACTTTGTCGCCGAATTGACAATGATGTCCACCCCGTGGTCAATGGGCCGCACTAGGCCGACGCCGACCGTGTTGTCCACGACCAGCGGCACGCCGGCCTTGTGAGCGATTTGGGCCACCGTATCGAAGTCCGGCACGTCGAGCTTGGGGTTGCCTATCGTCTCGGCGTAGATGGCGCGGGTCCTCGGCGTGATGGCTTTGCGGAAGGCCTCGGGGCTGCGCGAGTCCACAAATCTCACCGTCCGCCCCAGCTTGGGCAGCGTGTAGTGGAAGAGTTGATACGTGCCCCCATAGAGGTTGTTCGCGGAGACGATCTCGTCCCCAACCTGCGTAATCGCGAGCAACGCCAGGGTCGTGGCTGCCTGGCCGGAGGACACCGCCAGGGCGCCGCTGCCGCCTTCAATGGCCGCGATGCGCTGCTCGAACACATCGGTGGTCGGGTTCATGATGCGCGTGTAGATGTTGCCGAACTCCTTCAGGGCGAAGAGATTCGCCGCGTGGTCGGTGCTTTTGAAGACGTACGAGGTCGTCTGGTAGATCGGCACGGCTCGCGCGCCGGTGGTGGGATCAGGTGTCTGGCCGGCATGCAGAGCCAGCGTGCTAATGTTCTTCGATGAGTTACTCATAGGCATTTCTGTATGGGGATGATTTGTTTGGGTGAGGTAGGGTCAGAATTCAAATTTGGTCGTGATGCCCCAGGTCCCGTTGGCCTGGTGATTCAGCACCTGGCCGAAGTGGCCGTAGCCTAAGGCGACAGTCCAGTGTCTGTTGATGATGTAGGCCGCATCAATCGTCCACCAGTCGCTCGAGCCTCCGATCAAGGTATCTCCGTTGACGACGACGGTCCGGTAATTGTTGGGCATCTGCCGGTATTCGGCGGCGAGGATCAAGTTGTCGGTGACGAAGACGCCGATGTTGCCCTCGAACAGAAAGCTGTAGTCCTCGGTGAAGCCGGCCAGCCCGGTCCACACGCCCTTCGTCGCGCGACCTCCCGCTTCAATCAGGACAGGCCGGGGAAGGAAGGTTAAGAGCTTGGAAGCGTATAGGGTGAAATCCACGCCGCTGTTGTGCCTGATACCTGCGCCGGTGAGGGTGTTGAGCAGTTGATGGTCAATATCCTTGATCGTATCGTTGTATTTGAAGTGCGTGCCGAAGGTCAGCGCGGGAATCCACTTCTGGTCGAACTCATTTTCCTTGAGCAGTTGCAGGCGGGCGTTGGCGTTGTACATGGAAACGGACTGGTCGCTGACGTTGAGGCCGGTTTGGCGCAGGATGTCCTGCGGCAGATCACCCAGATTGAAATTCTCGTAGGCGAACCCCAGTTCGAGCCGCTTCCAGGGCGTCTCGGTTGCGGTTAGCGAGTAGAGCTCTCGTCCATATCCGAGATCAACGAACGAAAAGCCGGCTGCCGGCCGACCGACCGGTTCGCCGTCGCGCGGTGGATTCACCAGGTAGGCCGAGAGCGTGGAGAAAATGCCGCCATTGCCCTCGATCTGGTGCAGTGGAAGGGGCGGCGGCTTTTCAGCATTGGCCGGTGCAGCGTTTGTTCCATCATCCGCGACGGACACGAAAGGCGCGGTGGCCAGCACTACCGCAGCCAAGAGCCCCCCAAGGCGGAAGGCGGGCCGTTGGTGAACGCGGGAATCTTCTATACTTGAGTTCATGATGTGTGAGTTGAGACGTTTTAGCCCGCTTCCGGTCGTTCGGTCGGCGTGGCCTGTAAGGAAGTTTATGGTTGCGCCTCCGGTGAACCGGTCGGCAAAAGCCGTCTCAGCGTATTCGCCCCTCACTGGGGTTTGGAGCCAGGCCAGGCCGCTTCGGCCTCGCGCCGGAGCTTCCAAAGGAGTTCCCCACCCCAGCGCCAAATAGCGACTATATTGATAGCCATTTAGGGCAGCACGAAGCGCGCTCAATCCCACCACAAGGTGGGGATTATCTATCCGCGCTATTACAAATGACTGTGCTACTGAATCCCACATAAAATATCCACTGGTATAGTCGTATATTACCGCATCCCATTCTCCCGTCAACCCCTTTCTTGAATGTCTTTTTACATGCCCTTTTCGCTCGGCTAGATGCCTTCTCCCCCGATGAATTGGGGCGAGAAAACCTCCGGCCTGGCGACAGGCATTCCTTTGGCTACGGCCGCCAGCGTGGCGTGGTCCAGCACGGTCGTGACGTAATTGCGCGCGTTCAGGAAAACGCGGCGAAAGCGACAGAGTGGTTCCTGTGAGCAGCGCTCGTATCCACTAACGGACACGCACGCGATGGGCGCCAGTATGCCGTCGAAATGGCGCACGACTTCCCCCATCGTGATCTTATCCGGCGCCTTGGCGAGGACATAGCCGCCCCGCAAACCAGGCATGCTGTCCACCCAGCCACGCTTCTTCATGGCCAGCATGATCTGCTCAAGGAACTTCTTCGGCACGTCGTTGCGCCGGGACAGCTCACGAATGGGAATGGGTTCACTACCGAAGTGCTCGACTAATGTGAACAGGGCGCGAAGCGCGTAATCTGTCTTCTTGGAGACTCGCATCAATAATGACTATACTTGGAGTCGTCATCAGGTCAACGGGCTTACTTACTCGGAATCCGGCTGCTGGGTTGGCGAGGTTGTGTTTTATCATCGCCGGGAGTTGGGCATGGGGCTAGGATGATAGTGGTGACCAGAGATGCTGCGAAGATTCAGGGCGTGGGAATTCAGCAGAGCGCTGTCATGCCGGTTGGCGTTGTTGAAGCCGCGCGGAGGCGGAGTTCGTTGCTAAGCGTCTTACTGGCCACGCAGGCGGGGTATTTCGCCAAATGGGAGGGCGACTCGCGCCGGTGTCCTGAGGGGAACAGCCGCACGATTCTGATTTACTGCGTGAAGGGCGAAGGCTGGTGCGAGTTGGCCGGCCAGCGGCATCGCGTTACTGCTGGCGACCTGCTGGTGCTGCCGCCGGGCACCCCCGGCGCTTACGGCGCGAAACCATCCGATCCCTGGACGATTCACTGGGTTCACGCGATGGGGAAGAGCATTCCTGATTATTTGGCGGAGCTGTGTGTCACCCCCAGGAAGCCACTCGTGCGGGTGGGCGAGGATCTCCCGCTGGCTCTCCTGTTTAACGAGGTGTTCCAGGGCCTGACGCGGGGATTTACGTTCCCTTCACTGCTCCGGGCGTCGCACGCGCTGGCACACCTGCTGGCGGTGGCAATTGAGCTTCGTCACCAACACCGCGAGGCCCCTGCGAGCGGGTTCCAGAAGATTGGCCGGTGCATCGAGTACATGAGCGGGCATCTCGACCAATCGCTAAAGGTCAAGGCCCTGGCAGCGATGGCCAGCCTCTCGCCGGCGCATTTCGCGGTGGTATTCCGGGAGCAGACGGGGTCGTCGCCGCGGGATTACCTCCACCTGCTGCGCATGCACCGTGCCTGCGAGTGGCTTACCTCGACCTCAACCAGCCTCAAGGAGATCGCTGACCGGCTAGGTTACCAGGACCAGTTCCACTTTTCGCGGCGGTTCAAAGCGTTTAGTGGCGTTGCTCCCAGCAACTATCGCTTTGCGCAGCGGCCCCTACGTTCTTAGAGGGCTGTGCGGCAGGGTTCGTCCCGCCGAAGATTCGTTCATGCCGATCCGCGAAGCGTCCATGTGCGACGTGGGCGAGTTGCGCTAGAGTTGGCTCTTGATGAACCGAGAGTTTCCGCCGGCAAGGCCAGGCAAGAATCGCTTCGTGCAGGCTGCAGCCAATGATTTTAGTGCCCCATGAACGCTTTCCCACAACTCGCGATCAGCGATCCGGCTGATCTTCGTTTCGGAATTTCGCCCAAGCCACTGACCACGCGCCGCGGCCTGACGCTGGGCGGCGGCGTGGTTTACCCGGAGTTGAACTTCACCCTGCCCCCGATGCTGGTGAACGAGCAAACCATGCCCGAGGTCCGGGCGCAGTATCAGCAGATCATTACTGGCGCCTTGCAACGTGCCGTGGAGTTGGAGGCGCCTGGGCTCGTGGTCGAATTCGAGACGCTGCCCCCGATGACCGAAAACCCCGCGTGGGGCATTGAGTTGACGCGCATCCTGCTGGACGGCATGGCTGAGGCCCACGCCAGGCACGACCTCAAGAGCGTGCTGCGGATTACTCCTAACGACACGCGCGAGATGGTGCGGCCGCCGCGCATGAGGAGCGGCCCGCTTTACGAAGCCATGCTGGCGACCTTCGACGGGTGCGCCGCGGCTGGGGCTGAGCTGCTGAGCATCGAGTCGGTTGGCGGCAAGGAGGTTCATGACGAGGCTCTGATGATGGGTGACCTGCGCGGGGTGATCTTCGGCCTCTGCGTGCTGGGGGTGCGCGACATGCGGTTCCTGTGGACCCAACTGGAGCGGATCGCACGCAAGCACGGGGTCCATTGCGCCGGCGACACCGCGTGCGGCTTCGGGAACACAGCGATGGTGCTGGCCGAGCAGAAGATGATTCCCCGTGTCTTTGCCGCCGTGGTGCGGGCGGTGTCGGCCGTGCGCACGCTGGTTTGCTACGAATGCGGCGCCGTGGGGCCGGGCAAGGATTGCGGCTACGAGAATCCCATCATAAAGGCCATCACCGGCTTCCCAATGGCCATGGAAGGCAAGACCGCCGCCTGCGCCCATTTCAGCCCCCTGGGAAACATCGCCGCCGCCACTTGCGACACCTGGAGCAACGAGTCGGTGCAGAACGTCAAGCTGCTGGCCGGCATGGCCCCCACGTGCTATGTGGAACAACTTATCTACGACTGCCGGCTGATGAACGAAGCCCTGGCCGATGGCCGCGACGCCGCGTTGCTTTACCGCAAGTGGATGGTGTCCTCCGATGCCCACCGCGACCCGCAAGCCTATGTGCTCACGCCGGACAGCGCCGTTGCCATCGCGCACGCCATCATCAGCGCCCCCAGCGCCTACGCCGCCGGCAAGGCCGCCGCTCTCACTGCCGTTCGGCTCCTGCGAAACGCCCATCGTGACGGCACCCTCAAGATCCAGCCGCGCGAGGTGCCCTGGCTGGATCGGCTCCAGAAGGCCGTCGAAGCGTTGCCGGCCAAAGAGGCGGAGTTTATTGATGAGATGATGGCCGAAGTGGATACGGCGAAATTCGTGGCGGCGGATTACCAGATCGGGTAGCGCGGCGGTCTTCCCAGGGCCAAAGTTTCGGCGGCGAGGACCGGTAACTTCAAGTGTCAGACCCGAATGGCGCTCAGATAAGGCATAAATCACTCAGCGACAAATGCTTGTAGAGGTGACAAGAGCCTTGGTTATTGGGCGCCTTCCCGAGCCCATGGGCATGGGTTTCCCTGCCTTTACGCGCCTCATTGTCGGCGATCTCCAACCTCCATGTCCCTCCTGTAGCGCATCCGCACACCGCCATCACACCCTAGCCTCACGCTAGCCTCACCGTAGCACCTCTTATCGCCGATAAGAGGTGCTACGGTGAGGCTACGGAGGGGAGCGGGACAAGCTGGGGTGGGCGTGTCGGCCCAAAAACCAGCCTGTTCGCGGAAACCGGGTTAATCAGACTCAGATTGGCGGGATCGAGGTAGGGACGCGGTTTGCCCCATGGGGCCAATCTCTGCACGGGTCATCTCTCGACAGTTCCGAGGCCAACGGAGCATTTGACCCGCTGCCTAATTCGGGTGAGATTTCGGCCATATGGAAGCACTTGCCTCAACAACTGGTGCGCTGTCGGCAGCAGGCTGCTGAGGTTGCGGAATCGCCGCGATTGGTTCAGCGATCTTAAGATAAGCCCAAGGAGGCGTTGGAGCGCCTGACGATGATTATGTCCGTACGTCATGATGGCCCTTACCCCGTCGCCATTATAGGTGGGGGGTTCTCCGGCTCGATGGTGGCCGTTCATTTGGCCCGCTCGTCGCCGAAGTCGCGCGTGCTGCTGTTTGACAGGAGCGGCGCTTTTGGCCGCGGCGTTGCTTACGGCACCGACGACGGACGCCACTTGCTTAATGTGCCTGCAGGAAAGATGAGCGCCTTTGCCGAGGAGCCCGACCACTTTCTCGAATGGCTCAGACATCGCCGCGCCGAGCTCTCCCGATTCGGTATGGGGGAGATCGCGGCCGGCGCATTTGTGCCGCGCCAGGTTTATGGCCAGTACGTTCGCGAGCTTCTCGACCAGGCGCGCCAGACTGCTCCCGGGCTGGAAACGGACGAAACCGAGATCGTGGACATCGAGCCCGAAGGCGATCAACTCGTGCTCCTGGGCAGCAACGGCCGCACCTTCGTCACTTCCAAAGCGGTGCTGGCCCTGGGCAACTTCGCGCCCGGGGACCCGCCCGCCAAAGACCGCCGGTTTCATGAGAGCGCCCGCTATCTCAACCAGCCGTGGTCCGCCTTCATGCTCCGTCAACTCACCGGCGAGAGTGAGGTTCTGATCCTTGGGTCCGGGCTGACCGCGCTTGATCTGCTGGTCACGCTGGATGCAACCAAGCCCAACGGCATGGTCCACATTGTGTCGCGGCACGGGCTCTTTCCCCAACCGCACCATCCCTGCCAGCCGCAGCCCCAATGGTTCGCCGAGCGGGAGTTTTCACTCAGCGTTGTGGGGCTGATGCGATGCTTGCGCCACGAGGTGACGCTCGCCGCCGGGAAGGGCATTGATTGGCGTGCCATTGTTGATGCTCTCCGTCCGCACACACAGGCCGCTTGGAAGGCGCTCAACGTGGCTGAACGCCGCCGTTTTATACGGCATGTGCGGTCCTTTTGGGAATCACACCGCCATCGCGTTGCGCCCTCGGTCCTGGCAGTGAAAGACCGGATGGCCGAACAAGGGCGGCTCCTTTGCCACAAGGCACGGGTCGTGAGCATTGTTGAATCCGGAGAGGGCTTTGAAGTGAGGCTGTTCGACCGCGCGAGAAGGAGCGAGTTCACGCTGCATCCGGCTTTTGTCGTCAACTGCACCGGCCCGGAATGCAACTACTACAAGCTCGAAGACCCCCTCGTCGTGAACCTGGTGGCTCGTGGGCTGATTCATCCCGACCCGCTGTTTCTCGGGCTCATGACGGCGCCGAACGGGGCCCTGCTCAATTACCTTGGCCAGCCTTCCGAGACCCTCTATACGCTTGGCAGCGTGCAGAAGGGGATGCTGTTCGAGACGACTGCGGTCCCAGAGTTGCGTGTGCAGGCGAGGTCACTGGCCGAGGAACTGCTCAAGCCCAGAGCCAAAGTCCTGGCCCTCCGCCCGCTGAGGAAAGTTGCGGAGTCAGGAAATATCGTGCTGGTCTCAAACCGCGGCCCCAACGATTTTGTCTGGGAAAACGAACGCTGGGTGCCTCGCTCCGCGTCCGGCGGCCTGGTGAGCATGATCGGACCGCTTTCTAGCCAGCCGGACGTGACTTGGTTTTGCTGCGTGTCTGAGCCCGTGTCCGCCAGCGCCGCCCGCGCCTCGCTTTGCACCACCGCCGCGGACCAGGCCGATCCGGAGCGTCACGTGATCCCGGTCCCTCTCCCTGCCGACATTTATCAGGCGTACTACGGCGCTATCAGCAACGAGGTGCTGTGGATGCTGCAGCATCATCTGGTTGGCCAATTCGGCTATTCCTCGCTTGATGCGGCCCGCCACCACGCCTGGCACGCGGGCTATCTCGAAGCCAATCGCCGAATGGTGGTTGCCGTCCGCGCTTCTGGAATCAAGCCGCGCGCCTTTCTGATTCAGGACTACCATTTCTATCCGCTGCCCGCACTGCTGCGGAAGGTGTTTCCCGACACGCCGATTCTACACTTCACGCACATCCCGTTCCCGGATGCGGCGACCCTCAAGCTTATTCCGTTGCCATGGCGGGAGGCGATCCTCCACGGTTTGCTGGGGGCCGACGTCATTGGGATGCAGACTCTATGGGATGCGCGCCCGTTTCTAGGCTGCTGCGAGGAGTTGCTTGGCCTGCCGGTGGATTATCAGCAGGCAGCCGTCCTGGCTCCGGACGAGCGGCTGGTGCAGGTCCGGGTCTTTCCGGCCAGCGTCGCGCCCGCTGAGATTCGGCACACATTAGAGTCGCCTTCAGCCGCGGTCGCCAGGGCAGGTCTGGCGCCGCATCTGGACAAGCTGACGATTATCCGCGTGGACCGGCTCGACCCGACCAAGAACCAGATCATCGGCTTCAAAGCCTTTGGCCGCCTGCTGGAGAGCCGGCCCGATTTGCGCGGAGGCGTGCGGTTCCTTGCCTTCCTGGTGCCATCGCGAACGGACCTGGACGTCTACCGCGAGTATCACGATGCGGTCTTCACCGCCATCGCCCAGGTGAATAGCCGTTACGCGGGAGATTGCGGGTTCGAACCCATAAAGGTGTTCTATACGAACGACCGCGAGCAGGCGCTGGTTGCCATGGAGCAATGCGACGTGCTGCTGGCCAACTCGCGCGAGGATGGAATGAACCTGGTCGTCAAGGAATGGGCTGTCGCGTCCAAGCGGCCCGGAGTTGCGATTGTCGCCGAAACCGCCGGAGTGGCATCCGAACTCGGCGGAAGCACGCTCCAGATTTCACCGCTCGATATTGAAGGCACGGCCGAGGCTATGGCGTGGGGCCTGGACATGCCTGCCGCCGAGCGGCGAGCGCGGCTGGCCCGCCTGCGCGAGAAAATCGAAGCGTGGACGGCTGACCACTGGTTGTCGGCGCAGCTTGATGCCTTGAATCTCAAGCGGCCTGGTCCCCAAGCGACCAACGGTGGTCCTATGTCTCACAACAGGCCGGAATTAGGGGATCCCACTGGGGCGCAACGTGGCCGCCAGCGAGCGTTAATTCGAGGCCAGGCCAGGCCGTAGGCTGGATTGACGAGGTTGCTCGCAAGGCGGGCGCGCTTTTGCTTGGCGGCGGCGACGAGCGGGGCGGTGAGCTTCTCGTAAAGGGCAAAGAGGTATTCCACCCGGTGCCGGTCGCTGGGGAACGGCTCGGGCCGGGAACAGCGCTCCACGGCGCGGTCCAGGTCCTGGTGCGCCTGGAGCAGCGGGGCGGGCATCGCCAGCCGGTCGGTTGCCTACTTCCGGTAAACTTCCCGCCGATGACCAACCGCCAGCAAGTAAAGCACTCCCTTTGCCCGGTCGAAGTCATAGACTACGCGGTAGTCCCCGACCCGCAGCCGGTAGCAATCCATGCCTGTCAGGTGCGTGTGCGAAAACCGGTCTAACATCACGCCCAGCCGGTCAACCCTGTCCTCAATCCTCTTCTGAATATGCTGCGGCAGTTTGAAGAAATCGGCGTCAAAATCTCGCGAGTAGATCTGAAGCGCGGCTTTCACCGGCCGGCTTCCCGTTGACGGGTCCGGGAATAGACGCCCGCGGCGATCTCCCGCTTGGCCCGCTGAATCTTGGCCTTGAATTCGTCGCTGACCTCTAATTGCTCTTCGATGGTCTCATCCAGCCAGTCCCGTATCGCTTCCTTCTTCTCCAACGGCAGCTTGGTAATCGCGGATTCGATTTCCTGCATGGTGCTCATCCCTCTTAGAATCGGCGTTTCGGCGCCGAATTGCAAGTTTCGGAGATTTGGAGAACGGCTTACGGATTACGCCCCTTCCGGCTGAGCTTCGCCGCGGCGACGAGCGGCGCGGTGAGCTTCTCGTAAAGGGCAAAGAGGTATTCCACCCGGTGCCGGTCGCTGGGGAACGGCTCGGGGCGGTAACAGCGGTCCACGGCCCGGGCCAGGTCCTGGTGCGCCTTGAGCAGTGGCGCGGGCATCGTCAGCGGGTCGCAAAGATCGGCCAGCGTCGAGGTCGGGTATTTGGTTCGCGCGTCCAGCACCGGCCAGCAGCTCACGGTGCGTGAACCTGGCCAAGAGTTGGTGGTTGAAAGTGGAGGGGGTGGACTCGTTTTGGGTCAAACAAAACTACGGAGAAAGGCAATCGCCTCGTGGCGTTTGGGAAAACTGGCGTCAATCCTCGCCCCGGTGTTAAACCGGACCTGCACCTCAAAACTCTCTCGCTGCTCGGCGTCTTCCCGCAGCCGATATGCCTTCTCCTCCTCAACCAGGTAAGCAATTGCGCTTTTGATGTCCTCGCACTCTACGGAATGCCCCCTTAGCACCGTCAGCCGAACCCTGTCCACGCGCCTGGTGATTGCCGCATCGAGACGCTGCTTGAAGTCCGCAATCTCACGAGCGTGGAGCGCGTGAAGCTCGGCAACTACGCGCCGGGTTGCCTTGGGCTGAGGAAGTGACTCCCATCTTGTGATCTTCTCACGGAACTTATTCTCGGCTGTCCCGCCCACACCGTCCTCGGACGAAGCATCAACGCCGAGCTGCTTGAACGCGGTCAGTATGGATTCGTAGGGCACATGCAGGACGGCGAAGCCGTTGGATTCCAATTGATGAACTGCGTTGGCAGTAAACTCGCCTCCGAGCACCGCACCGAGGAACGGCTGTTGCCGAGAGAACGTCCGTGCCACAGGGATTACTGCGGCTTCAATCTCTTGTGCCTTGTTCTTCGAATGTTTGGTGTATCGGCGCCAAGCCGACTCAATGAAGGCGGCGGGCACGCCCACCGTCTCGTCTGTTCCACCGCGTTCAAGGACGTAGTCCAAGTCGTGCTTGTTGCCGTAGCCATCCTGCCAAGTCACTTTGCCTTGGCCGTGCCTGGCTTTGCGCGGGCCCCTGAAGTCTAGGTACAGGTTATGGCGCTTCGCCGTTTCCGCGAGAACATTGCGAACGAACGCCTCGAAACACTCCCCGATAATTTGTCCCCAGCGATGGGCAAGTGATTCGGCCATGTCGCCTCCTGTCGCTATCCTCGGATCCAAAGATGCCCCTCACACAAGGGGACCCGGTGCTTGCGGTTCTTCCACTTTGTGTTTCGGTCCCGGAGCTTCTCGAACGTCCAGGCATCAAATCCTGCGGCCTGGGCCAGTTTGCCGTGCCACTCGATGACGGGAACATAGACGCCATAGGGCGCTGAATCGCCGATGACGAAGCACACCTCGCACTGCGGGGCGCAAACACGCCGGAGCGCCTTCCAGGTTTGGGCCATATCGAGGAAGTAGCAGGCGACCATGTTGTTGTAAGTCTTCTTGCCGCCGCGTTTCAATCGCACGGAGGAAAGCTGCCGACAGACTGGCACGATCTCATCACGAATGGATGAAAGCTCCGGCGATTCCAACACCTCGTCGAGGTTTACGGACTTGGGCAGGACATGCTGCGAGCAGGCGCGCACTAGATGTCTCCGCACCGCTTGGTGAAGGTCGCCCCAGCCGCGAATCTCGCCCAGGAAGGCCATCTCCAGCCGCGTGGCGTCAGCGTAGTCGTAGTTGTTGGCGTAGGGCGGCGAGGTGACGACCAGCGTGGCCCAGCCTTCCGGCACAGTCGCACACTTGCGGGCATCGTCCAGACGCAGCTTGGCCAGCGGTCTGGCCCGCCTCGCCATAAATCGGATGTCGGCCGCGACCATCTGCACTGTCTTGTGCAAAGTGGCTTCAGGTGATGGCGGAACAGTTTTCCGCCGGCCTGGCAGGACGTATTGCCACGGCGCTGTGCCAGCCTCAGAAGTAAGCCGCAACGAGCAGACGAGTGCCATCCATAGGAGCCCGGCTTCGGGCGAGCCATCCTGCTCGGCTTCGACGGCTTGGCGGAAACGGTCCAGGTAATCCAGCGTCTCCAGCCCGTAGCATTTGCGGATAATCTCCGGGTAATGTTCGGTGCTCCCCGTCGCCCTGCGGGCGAAGCCAAAGGCATTCTTCGCCTTGTCCGAAAACTGCTGCGCGTCAGCCGTGTAATTGAGTTTGGCGAGCGCGACGCGATACACAAACGGGTGTGCCTCCAAACCGAAAGAAGGGACACCCATTTCATCGCAGGCAAGGCAAGTCGTCCCCGAGCCTACAAACGGGTCGAGCACTCGCAGTTCCCCCCCTTGGCGCTCCGCCAGCAACCACTTCACCCACTCCGCCGAGAATCCCGCGCTGTAGCGAAACCACCGATGGATCGGCAGGCGCATGTTGTCGAGGAAGTTGGACGTGTGCCCGACCACCCGGAGACTCGGACGAACCTCCTTTGCCCCGACATCTTGGTCGAACAAGTCGAGCACGGCTTGTGCATAGTCCTCACGGAGATGGAGCAACACGTCGTCGCGCACTTTCGCTGGCGGGTACTTGACTTGGGCTGGCATCTTCGATGTCACTTTGCTAAAGGATGAACTGAGACCGCAGCGGTTGCAGCAACAAAGTGAAGCCGTCGCGGAGGCAGGCTTGGGAGCCCCTCCCCAAACCCCACTATGCTGGGGATAGTGCACGATAGGAAGCGCATGAGAAAGCGCTTGGGTTCGCGGCAGGCGAAGCCGCCCTTGGGCTTGTGCTCGGCAGTCAGCTTGCCAAGCCAGAACACGTCACTGTTGCCCCAGTCGGCATAGAGAGCTCGCCGACCCGCTCCTCGAACGTGGCGACGGTGCGGCGGCGGATGCCGAAAACGTTGAAGAACTCGTTCCAGAAGGATTGGCGTGCGGCGGCTTCGCGCGTTTCGCCCCGCCATTCCTTGCTGAAGGCGATGGCGCGGTGGCGGATTTCATTCCACGACAGCGGCATGGGCGGAGGGTAACAGGGCGGGCCGAGGCCAAAAGAGAAAAGAGAATGCGGCTGAAGCGGAGCTTGAGGCAGGTTCCTGCCTGCGCTCCGGCCCAGTGCGCCCTGGTACCGCCTGGAAGCCCGCCACTTCTGCGCGCGCGTGCTGTTTCCCAGGGATTCCATTTACAGTCTCCACCCGATCATTTACACTCCACACCACAGCGCTTATGAAAGCCCCCGAGAACCCGCAATCCGGCAAGCGCGGGCACAGAGTCTGGCAACGCGCGCGCCACGGCTTGATCAGCTATACGGCCTTTGTCCCATTTAATCCCCGGACCAAGGATCAGGTCGCCGTGCGCGGGCTTTTTGCCCGGCTCAACGCCCGTTGGTCCAGGCTGACGCAAGCGCAGCGCGATCTCTGGATCAAGCAGGCGGAGCGGCGCAATTCCAAGCCCCGCCTTCACCAGAGCGGCCCCCTCACGGGCCTGCAGCTATTCCTCAAGGTGAACATGGCGCTGGGGTATTATTACGGGACACATACCGATGTTCCGCCCCCGTTCCCGAAGCCCCGCGCACTGGCCGTCGCTCGCCTTTCAATCACCAACGCCGGCGGCCGCCCGAGGATCCTGCTGCCCTGCACCGGCGATCCGGGCTCGCACACCCTCATCCATGCTTGCCGCCCTCAACGGAAGGGTTGCAAGGGTTGCACCACGTTCTGCTTCATCGGGTTCTGCCCCGCTCCGGTTGACGGAGTTGCCGACATCACCGCCGCCTACATCGCCAGGTTTAAGTGTCCGCCAGCGGGCTCCAACGTCGTTCTGAGAATCAACCAGATCATTAATGGCTGGACGGACAAGCCGCGCGAATTCTCGGCGGTTGTGCCTGACCCGGCTTGAGTCTGGCCGGTACGCCGTTTCGGCGGTATCCGGCGGCGGTGGCGCGCTTGGGTTGCGCTTTCGCAGCACGAGAGTATTCCCGCGAGGGCCGCCAAGCGTTTTTCCTGCTAAATGCTCTCCTTATTATGAAGACCTCTCACGCGCTACGCGTCAAAGGGATGGCCGTGGATAAGGCCTGATCCTGCGGCAGGGATACCTTGCCGGGGCCGCAGCAAGGAATCCCCCATTTCCAGGAAAGAGAGAGACCCCCCTTAGATACCGTCGCAGCGAGACACGCCCCAGACACGCCCTAGCCAGGCGCCAGCCGGGAACACGCCAGGGGGAAGCGGGCATCCGTCCTGGAAGGCGAGTTGCAAGGCGATCTTGGCGGCCCCCATCCCTACATTGATATGTGAGGGGAACGTCGGCAGAATCAAGGTAGAACCCTTGACCATGCGAAGCTCGGGCCGGACCTTATGCAGGTAAGATGAGCATATCGTTTCGGGTCGGTCGCATCGTTCCTCGCCTGTTGGCTATGGCGCTTGCGTGCAACTTGATTCCCTCCGCCAAGGCTGCCATCCGCGACGGCGGCATTGACCCGTCGAACCTGGGGAAAGGGGATTGGATTTACCAGATGAACCAGGCGATCGCCCAATGCAATGGCAACGTGCCGTCCGTGACCGACGTGCCGAGCCTGATGATCTACCTCAAGAACCAGGGGGTGCGGTATATCATTGTGAAGGCGGGCACCGGCGCGGACCTGTTCTCTACCACAGGGTTCAGCCCGCAGTTCACCAGCAACCTGGTCAACTCGGCGCACGCAGCCGGTTTATGGGTTTTCGGTTATAACCGCTCCTACGCGACGAACACCGCGGGAGAGGTGGCGATTGCCAATTACGTCTTCCAGCAGGGGGCGGACGGCTTTGTTTGGGATGCGGAGGCGGAGTGGGAAAGCGGAGCGATCGGCTCCCAGGGCTCGGCGCTGGCCATCGCGCAGTGTTCCCAGGTGCGCTCGAACTGGCCCAGCAAGTTCCTGGCTCACTCGCCCTTCGCGCTTATCAGTGTGCACGGGTCGTTTCCCTATAAGGAGTTCGGCTATTACTGCGACGCCGCGATGCCGCAGGCTTACTGGATTCAGTTTGGATACACGCCCACGGCCACGGTGACCCGCATGGATACGGATTGGCGCAACTGGCAGAACGGGCTCTCCGGCCAGTGGGTGAATTCAATCAAGCCCATCGTGCCAATTGGCCAGGGGTTCAGTTCGGCCAACGGGACCGCTACCGCGCCGCAAATCACCGAGTTCGTCACCGCCCTGAAGACGGACTCGAATCCAGCGACGGTGGGCGGCTATAAGGGAGCGAGTTATTGGGTGTGCGAGAACCACCCGCCGGACGTTTGGAGCGCCATCGGCACCAACAGCATTGGCAACATCCCCACGAATACTGCGCCGGTCATCGCGAATGTGGCCGCGGGCAGCGTCAGCTCCAGTTCGGCCTCCATCACCTGGACGACGGATCAAAGCGGGGACAGCGTGGTGGAGTACGGCTTTGACACCAGCTATGGCAACTCTGTCATGAAGAGCACGTTGATCTACTATCACACGGCCAGCCTGACCAATCTCAGCCCTTATACCACGTACCACTACCGGGTGAAGTCGAAGAACGGCAACAACCGGCAAGGGGTGTCCGGGGATTATCTGCTCACCACGAGTGACGCCACGGTGAGTGATGTCATCGTGGAGAGCTATCTGGCAGGCCCGGCGTTGAACTCCAATCCGCCGTATGCAGACTCTGGTTTTGTGGGGAGCGCCTCGACCTGCAAAAGCTCGGCGGCTGGTTTGACCGGGCCGGCCGACGTGCGGTATGCCACCGGCGGCAGTGGCACGCCCTCAGTCACCCTGCGGCCAAAGTTGGCGGTGGCAGGGGGAAATTACGACTTGTATGTGACCCATTGCGGGACCAGTTGCTCGGCGGACCTGGTAGCGAGTGTGGGCCAGGCGAATTGCTCGGGTCTGCCAGTAACGACCCCGGTGTACCAATCGTCCTATGCCAATAGCTGGGGGTATGTTGGCCGGCTGACGCTCAATGCCGGCGTAAAGGTGCCGACCGTATCCTTCACCTATTCCAGCGGCACCCTCAGTGGCGGCTCCCGCATGTACAGCGACGGCTATAGATTCGTCTATGTGCCCCCGCCGCCGGCTGGGCCTTCGATAACCGCACCACCAATAGCCAGGATTCCTCCTGGGGTGAACACCCCCTAGCGCCATTACTAACTACGTGCTAAGATAAGCTCGTGTTGTGCTTAATTCAGAGGCCCTGTGCGGCTTGGATGCTCGCGTTGGTCTTCCTTGCCCCGTCTCCTGCGGCCCGAGCCCAGTTCACCTTCACCACCAACAGCGGCGTAATCACCATCACCGGATACACCGGTCCTGGCGGAGGAGTGACCATCCCCAGCACGACCAATGGCTATTCGGTCAGAAGCATCGGGAACAGTGCCTTCCAAAACAATACCGCCGTGACCAGCGTCACGATCCCAACCAGCGTCACGAACATGGGAACGTATGTGTTCTTTGGCTGCATGGGCCTGAACAGCGTCACGATGTCCCCCGGCGTCACCAACCTCGCGGCTGGTATTTTCCTCAACTGCGTTGGTCTGACCAGCGTCTCGATCCCTACCAACACGGCCAGCATCGGGACCTTTGTATTCTACGGCTGCACGAACCTGGCCAGCATCTCCCTCCCCAAGAGCCTCACCAGCATCGGAGACAACGGGTTCCAAGGGTGTGCCGCACTGGCCAACCTGACATTCCCCACCAACCTCGCCAGCATCGGGCAGTGGACCTTCTTTGGCTGCACCAGCCTGACTGGCGTCACGATCCCCGGCAGCGTCACCAACATCGGCGCCTATGCGTTCTATGGCTGCGCCGGACTGGCTAGCGTCACAATTGGCAAGGGCGTTATCGCCATAGGGAGCCGGGCATTGTGGGGCTGCAGTCTGAGCACCATAACGGTGGACACCAACAATCCGGACTATAGCAGCGTGGCGGGAGTGTTGTTCAGCAAGAACCAGAAGAGCCTTCTCCAATGGCCGCAGGGCAAAGGCGGAAGCTACGCCTTACCCGGCAGCGTTACCAATATCGCAAGCTATGCCTTCGATTCCTGCGCCAGCCTGACCAGCGTCGTGATGCCAACCAATGTCACCAGCATCGGGGACTCGGCCTTCGGTTCCTGCGGCAGCCTGACCGGGCTCTATTTCAATGGGAAACCCCCCGGCCTCGGTACGAACGTCTTTTACGGCGACACCTATTCAACGGCTTTCTATTTGCCGAAGACCACGGGCTGGGGCGCCACGTTCGGCGGCATCCCGACAGCGCTGTGGCGGCCGGAGGCGCAGATCGGCGACGGCAGCTTCGGCGTGCGGACGAACCGATTTGGCTTCGATGTCACCTGGACCAGCAACCGGCTGATCGTGATCGAAGCGGCCACGAACCTGCCCAGCACAACGTGGGTCCCACTCAAAACCAACACCTTCACTAACAGCACCTTCTATTTCAGCGATCCGACGTGGACCAACTATCACCGGCGTTTCTACCGCGTCCGGGCGCCGTGAGCGGGTCACACGGCTAATAAGGCCGTGGATTCCAGATTCTGCTCGCCAATCTGCCTGAAACAACTCAGGTTTGCTCCCGCTAATGCAAGACGTGCGCACAAAGGTTAGCCTCGGCCTCCACCACCTGCGCGCCGGAGTTTTCCCTGCCGGGTCTTGCCGAACAGCAAAGGCCATGTCATGAAGCGCAGGACGCTTGGGATCCTGGTAGTTGTCCTGTCGCTGGCCGCCGTCGCCGCGCTGGCCGTCGTAGCCGCAGTGGTTGCCGGCGCCGTGTATTGGTTCAACACCAGAGCCGCCGACGAGCAGCTCGCCGCCGGGTATGCCGCCTATCAGAGCGGCGACTGGGATGAAGCGATCAACAACTACGGCGAGGCCATCCGCCGCAGGCCCGGACGAGCCAGCGGTTACGTGTGGCGAGGCTATGCTTACGAGGCCAAGGAGGAGTGGGACAACGCTCTGAGCGATTACGACCAGGCGATCCGCCTCCAGCCGAAAGACGCTTACAACTATGACCGCCGGGCGCGGGTGCACGTGGCGCGGCGCGACTGGGACAAGGCGCTCAGCGACAGCGACGAAGCCCTCCGGCTCAGCACGAACGCCGCCTGGGCTTACGATTGGCGTGGCCGCGTGCACCTGGATCGGGAAGAATGGGACCAGGGAATCCGCGACTACACCCAAGCCATCCGGCGCGACCGCACGGATTGGTATGCCTACTCCGGCCGGGCCGGCGCGTTCGCCCATCTCCGCCAATGGGACAAGGCGCTCAGCGACTGCGACGAGGCAATCCGGCTCAGCCCAAGGAACATCATGCCCTTCCACACCCGCGCCGAGGTGCGGGTGCAGCAGGGCAAGCCGGAGGAGGCTGTCGCCGATTTCCGGGAAGCGATCCGGCTCGATCCCACGAACCCCCAAGCGCTCAACGGCCTCGCCTGGCTGCTGGCCACCAGCCCGTCGGCGGCTGTCCGCGACGGCAAGGAGGCGGTGACTGTGGCAAAACAGGCGTGCGAACGCGACGGCTGGAAGCACTACGCCTTCGTTGACACGCTGGCCGCCGCGTACGCCGAGGACGATGATTTCGACCAGGCGATCCACTACCAGAAGCAGGCCCTCTCCATGGCAAAGCCGTCCGACAAGTTCCAGCCCGAGGGACAGCGGCGGCTTGATCTCTACCAGCGGCGAATGCCTTACCGCGAGCCGCCGAAGTGAGCGGAGGGACTATGGGACGAGGCTGGCTTAACGAGCGCTCTGCTCTTGACAGCACCTCAGAGATCGTATAATCATTGACGCTAGGACAACAATAATGGACTTGACGCGGTAACGGCGAACCATGATGTAGAAGCACCGCATCCCTCGACTGCCGGATTCCGCGAGTGGGAACCCAATGCGGATGCTCGGCCGCCGAGGGAGATTCGTGAACGCTGCCACAACAACCATGCGCCTGCTGGTCCTGCACACGGACGACGCCATTCGGCATTTTATGCCGGACCTGTTGCGCCTTTGGCTTTGCAAATCGTCGCGGCCAAGAGCCAGCAAGATCCAGGTCGAGGACGGTAATAGCCTCGATTACCCGCGAGTGGTGTCTCTCCTCAAAGACGGGTTCGACTGCATCATGGTCAACCTTCGCCTGCCCGCTATGCTTTCGGTGCGCATTGCGGAGCTCGTTCACCTGGCGAAGATCCCTGCCCGCTTGGTCCTGGTGAGCGGCGCGCCGCAGGACTTGGGCCCCGCGCTGTCGCTCTATGACGGCTACATCCGGCTCCCCTTCCATGACAAGAGCGCGGAAGCCAGCCTGGATGAGTGCCTGGGCACGCCTTTTCTTGCCCAGCATCGGCTGCTGCCCTCTCAGGAGCACCTTGACATCGCGATTCTCAATCTGCTCCACATTTACTCGGCCCTCGCTCCTGGCTGCCGCGGCGCGTTGCACGCCTTCGGATTATATCGCGATAACTACCTTCACCGCCCCCCGCCTCACGCACGGGAGCCTGCGCCCTCGTCGCGCGCGGCCGTCAACCGGCGAATTGACTTCTTCGCCGAAGTCGCGCCGCTGAATTTCTCCCGGAGAATCTCAGCGGTAATTGATTGCGTCACCCAGAGCCGCTTTTATCTGCCCAGGCAGAAACGGTTCCTCGCTTGCCAGCTCAACTATCTGCTCGATACCATCGGCCTGACCCTGATGAATTTCAGAGAGGAGACCGAGCAGGTGCTCACAGGACTGGAACAATTCGGCAGGATGGCGCAAGCCGGCGGAGCCGAACTCGACTCCGCCCGCCTCCGGGAACGCCTGCTGGCGCGCTCCGCTGCCATGCGCTATGCGCATCAGGGGATAACCCAAATCGCCGGCCTCCTGCCGGGCAACGGATGAGGCGCCTTTATCCAACTGGACCGGAATGCGCGCCCGGCACGGACCTGGCCCGTATCGCGATATGAGCCTATGACGATGCCGGATTCTCTGCCATCGGACACCGTTTTGCCGCCGGGCGGCCCGCCCGCGCTCGCGCGGCCTCGCGGCACGCTCTTGATCGTTGACGATGAAGAGGGCCCCCGCCAATCGCTGCGCGCCATTTTCAAGGACGAGTATCAGGTCCTGCTCGCCGGTGACGGTCCGGCGGCCATCGCTCTCGCGCAAGATAACAGGATTGATGTCGCCGTGCTCGATATCCGGCTGGGCGGCATGTCCGGCATCGAGGTGCTGGAACGTCTTAAATCCGTAGATCCGGGCATAGACGCCGTCATGCTGACCGCATACGAGACGGCGGAGACGCTGCACCAGGCCCTGCGCCTTCGCGCCTGCGAGTATTTCGCCAAACCCTTTGACGTTCCCGCCATGCGTGCGGCGGTCGCCAACGCCATGCTCCGGCGCACCATCGAGAGCGACCTCCACACCAACGAAAACAAACTGCGGCAACTAGCCGGCGAATTGCACAACCGGAAGATGGCCGAGGAAATATCCGCCACCCGCAGTGATATTTACGCCAGCATCATCCACGATATCAACGGGCCCCTCACGGCCATCGCCGGCTACGGCCAGCTCATGAGCCTGCGCCTGGGCGGTTCGACCCGGCTCAAAGCGTCTGATCTGAAGTTCATTAAGCAGGGGTTGCAAACCATCAACCGCGAGGTGGCCAACTGCATCGAAATCTCCCGCCGCTACCTCGGCTTTCTCCGCCGCCAGCCTGACGAGTCCCCTTGGGTCTCCGCCAATCAACTCCTGACCGACCTGGCCCACCTCATCCGCACCCATCCCAGCCTGCAGGCTAATCAATTCACCATTCGCTCCCTCCCCGGGGACCTGGCCTTGCGGGCCAACGGTACCGATGTCATCCAGATCCTTCTCAACCTGACCGTGAACGCCCTCCAATGCGCGTCCCAACCGCACTGCGTCGAAATGCGCGCCTCCGTCCTGTCCCAACCGCTGGACCTGCTGCAATTCAAGGACGGCCCGCAGGAGCGGTTGCTGAACGTCGAGCACTTTGAAAACGTTGCCCCGCTCCTGATCGTCGCAGTCCGTGACAATGGCCCGGGCATCCCGCCGGAACTGTTGCCCAGGATTTTTCAGCCCTACTTTACCACCAAACCCGAGGGCCAAGGCACTGGTCTGGGCTTAAGCATTGTCCAACGTCTCCTGAAACAGGCCAAAGGCGCGTTGCATGTCCGCACCGGCCCGGGAGAGGGCACCACCTTCACGGTTTACCTGCCTGCCGCTCGCCTCCACCCGCCGGGCCCCGCGCAACCAGCATGATTTTGTCCCTGGCTAACGCCATCCGCGTTGGCCTTGCAAGGGGCGAATCCGTCGGCAACGCAAGCCATGCCGCGAGCCGCCGAAGTCTGAACGGTAGGTATTTGTACGGATAAACAAGTCGGTTGCACGATATGTTCCTCAGATTATCATAAGGAGCCTTCCTGTTTGACCGGTCACTGCAGCAGCCTGCCGTGCGCACGGGGAGAAAGCAAAGAAACCTAAACACAATCGTTATGACTGTCCAGGAACTTGAACACAGTATGAAGACTCCAAGCACAACCCCAATTCGTCACCTAGTGCTCCCTCGTCATGACCTGGTTCTCCGCTTTACCACCACAATTCTATTAGCAACCCTTGGTTGGCTGCCGTTCGGGAGTCAGCCGGCGCGGGCCACGCAACTGGTTCTCCAGATGGACATTCACCAAACGGGGTCCGCCGCCGGCGGCAACCTGAGCTTTTATGCCTTTGCTTTCCTGAACACGACCAACACCCCAATCACCTACCATGAGGTTTATTCATGGAATACGAATTACCAATTTCAAGGTGGCGTCGGCCCAGGCTCATCCACTTATGGCCTGAGCTTTGGCTCTTTGAACGACATGCTGAACGCCTTTACCAATGGCCCGTGGAAGCTCGTGATGAACGTCGGCGATCCTTCGCAGCAGACCTATACCTTCTGGATGTCGGCCCCCAACTTCACCAGCAATACGTTTCCGGCGGTGCATGTCCTTTCCCCCACGAACGGCGCGGTTAATGTCACCAATGATCCTGCTTTCACGTGGGTCGGCAATAACAGCAGCAGTTATGGCGAGGTTGATGTGAATGTAAGCGGGAGCTACCAGAGTTATTACAACAGCGCCACCCTCCCGCCAGCCGCCACAAATTGGAATCCGGGGCAGACGCTGAACCAGGGCGTGTTCAGCTTCGATGCCAGTTATTTTAACTCCAATGCGCCCACCGTTTTGATCATCACCACGCCGACCAACAGCCTCGGCCTGACACCGCCGGGATGGGTTGCCACAAATCGGTTGTTCGCTGACGACTCAGCCCAATTTACGGTTGGTGTCGCCGACCCCTCGGGAACCTCGCACACGCTGGTGGCGCACTATCCTTGGGACGCGACCAACAGTGATGGCACGGCTTCGGGCGCGGACACCTCGGGCAACGGCTATAACATGACTTTTAGCGGCAGTTTTGGCTCCCAGGGCGGTGTGAATTGGACGAACGACGCGGCGGCCGGGCCAGGGGCGATTGAGTTCTACGATGGCGATGGCAATAGCGGGGGTTATGTGGGCTGGACCAATCCCACGCCGTCGGGCTTGCTTTCCGCGCTGGCCGGCAGCTTCTCGGTTGCCTGCTGGATCAAGACGACCCAGAACAATTTCGGATGGGGCCAAGCTCCCGCTTACTATGGCGCAGGAATTGTCTCTGCCGACAACAGCGGACTGGCGAACGACGTGATTCCCATCGCACTGACGGGGAACACCATCGGCTTCAACACCGGCGGAGATTCCGACGACACAGTGAACTCCGCCACCAGTGTCAACGACGGGAACTACCACCACGTCGTCGTCACCCGGAACCAGCTCACCGGCCAGAAAATCATCTACATAGACGGCTTGCTCGACAGTTTCAGCTCCGGAACGACGAACCTGCTGAACGACCCGCAAAAGCTGACCATCGGCTCCTTGGCCGATGCCTCGAATCCTGACCCGAACGATGGCAGCTACTACAATGGCTACGACGGCGAGGTGGACGACTTGCAGATTTATTCCGGCGTGCTCTCCTCCAATGAGGTGGCACAACTTTACTCGAGTCCCGGCTCCACCATCGGCCAGGCCATTAGCGTTCCCCTGGTAGCCCGCTACAATTTTGAAGTCACAAACAACGCGGGGATTGACAGCTCCGGCAACGGCAACGATGCGAATTGCGGCGCCGGCGATGGCGGCACCAACCTCGATACTTTTTCGACCGACGCCGCTGTCGGGTTATACGCGCGCCTGTTTCGGGGGGATACTGCGATCTGCTTCAACCCCGGCTCAACTACCTTCAACAATCTTTCCAACGCGCTTTACGGCAGTTTCTCCTGGTCTGCCTGGGTCAAGACCACCAACTCGGTCAACAGCGATTATGCAAATGCCTATTTCGGCGCGCCCATTTTGTTCGATTACAACTCCAGCGTGAATAGTGCGATCTTTTCTATCACCGGCAGCAAAGCCGCCTTCACCGTTGGCAACCCCGGCGGCACGGACACCACGCTGCATTCCACCACCAGCGTCAACGACGGCAACTACCATTTGCTTGCCGTGACACGCAACGAGGGCAGCGGCGTCATGAAGGTTTACGTGGATGGCAACCTGGAGGCGACCGGCCTGAGCACCAACGGCCCGGTCATCGCCACGGCCTTCATGTATCTGGCCGGCGGTTATGACGGCTATTACATCGGGCTTCTGGATGATGTCAGAATCTACGGTGGCGAACTGAGCGCCGGGGACGTGGTGAGTTTGTACGGCCGGGCCTATGACGACTTTAATAGCGCCCTCGGCACTACCAACTTGACCTGGAACACTAGCGGAAACAGCGCCTGGTCGGTGGAGACGACCAACACTTACAACGGCTCGCCGGCCGCCGCGCAGAGCGGCAGCGTGACCGGCAACCAAACTTCGACGCTTTCAGTCACCGTAAATGGTCCGGGCACGCTCACGTTTTACTGGTCGAGCATCGCCAACGACCCAAGCCAGGGATTTGATTACGAATTCGACATTGATGGAAGCTACGCCGACGACATCTCTGGCGATACGGGCTGGACCCAAGACGGCCCCTACACGCTTAGCGCAGGCACGCACACGTTGAGTTGGACGGTCTATGCCTATGGCGATACGGATCCCACCCAGGCCGGCTTCCTTGACCAGGTAAACTATGTCGCCGAAACGGCTCCGGTCATAACGCTGAATCCTTTCGACCAGACCAACTATCCCGGTTATAGCGTGGCGCTGCTGGCCGCCGCCACGAGCAACGCGGCCATTACCTGGGAATGGTTCAAGGTGGGCAATGGCTCGCCCATTCCGAATGCCACCAACGCGCTCTTCATCCCCACCAACTCCGGGGCCTCCAGTGTCGCCGGAAGTTACTATGCCGTCGCGAGCAACACGGCGGGAGTGTCCAGCACCACGGCTGCCACCGTTAGCTTCGTCAACGCCCCGTTGCCGCCGGACTGGGCCGTCGCGTATAAGAACCAAGTCTTCAACAATGCTTCGGACAGCACGACGAATTACAACATCGCCTGCTTGTTGGACCCTACGGGCACAGACATCTACACCGTCGGTTCTTTCATCGGCACGAATTATTTCGGCTCAGATGCAATGATCAGCGCGAATGGGGTGACGGAAAGTTCCTTCCTCAAGCAAACCACGGCCGGGACCGCGATCTGGGGACGAGCAATTACCAACAATGGGAACGGATCTTCTTACGCGGAGTGCATGGCGGCAGCTCCGGGCGGCGGCATTTACGCAGCCGGCGTGTTCTCAGGGACCAACTGGCTTGGCACCAACAAGCTGGTGGACGTCGCCGGAGGTTCAACCTATCTGGTGCGCTTTGATGCCGCCGGCGACACGCTTTGGGTCCAGACTATCGTCGGTACGAACGGTAACTTCACCGAGTACCATGATCTTTGCTCCGACCCAGCCGGCAACGTCACCTTCTCCGCACTGCTCTCCGGCGGCACCCGCGTCGGCACCTCCAATGTGTTTGTATCCGGACAGCAGGGCGTGCTGGCGCAATTCGATGCGAACGGGAATCTGCGCTGGTTGCAGATGCCGTCCGGCTGGCCCACCTCGCTCAGTTACAACGGCGGTTGCATATACGGCAGCATGGGGGGCAGCTCCACCAATTACATCGGCGGCGTCACCAATCTGTCCGACCGCCGGCAGGCTTTATTCTCCATCAACGCCACCAACGGCCAGGGCAACTGGGTGCGGGGCCTCGCCGCCCCGCGCAGTCAGGGAAATCCTTTTGGCTTTGTTGATGACAACGCCCTGGTGGCGGTTTCGGGAACGAACGTCTTCGTCGCAGGAAATGCCTGGGGATCCAACGCCATGTTCGGGCCATTCTCCGTCAGCTTCTTCACCTCCAAAGGCCAGTATCTGGCGCGATACGACACCAATGGGAATCCCCAGCTCGCCACCTCCTTCGGGAGCGAGTACACGTGGCCGTGGTCCATCCAAGCCGACGCTGCGGCCAATGTGTATATTGGCTCCGACTTCGACACCTACTCCATCTTTGGGAACGACATCATTGCCGCCCCGTTTTATCAAACAGTCCAATCCCTCGGGAGTCTTGAGCCCGGTGCCCGAATCCCCGGTCAGACTTGCGTTGCGAAGTTCGATCGAAACGGAAATCCGCTGTGGGCGCGCCTGGCTGAATCAGAGTCAAGTGTCCTGAACTCCCGCGACATCGCCCTCGCTTCCGACGGCGTGTGGAGTTGCGGTTTCTTCAACCAGCAAAGCGTGTTTGGTTCCATTACCATCAACGGCGCGGTGACTTGCATTGGCACGCCCATATGCACGTTGGTGTATCACCCCAGCGGTTATTTGGCGAAAATCATCTCTTCGACCTCAAGCGCGGAGCCCGTCACCCTGCTCAATCCGCAAAACAACCAGGTGAACTTCCAGTTCTCCTTCCTGTCGCAGTCCGGCTTCACTCACACCGTCCAGTACAAGACCAACTTGCTCACCGGCAGCAACTGGCAGACTTACTCGAACATAGCGGGCGACGGCACGCTCAAGACCATTCCCATTCCGCTCTCCGTTTTCAGTCCGTCGCGCCAAGGCTTCGTGCGCGTCTCGACGCAGTAAGGACGGCCCCTCCTCAGCCAGGCGCTTCGCCCCCGGGTATTCCCCGGGGCCGGGTTCCGGAACGCAGCCGGGAACGAAATCCTGGGTTGCCCTGGTTGTCGGAAGCCGCGGCTGGAATAAGAATAACACCATGGCGAATGCGGCCCACTTGAGAATAGACAGCGACTTAATCGAATTGAGGATGACCAGCAAGTCATCCTTCCTTCTGCCCGACATTATTCAGCGGCAAGTCGGCGCGCTTTGGCCGGCCGTAAGACTCCTTAACACTGACGCCGCACACAAAGAGCCGCACCATAATCGCTTGTAGTCCAATATGATACACCACCGGGTTGCTTCACTCCGCAATGATTATCCGCCAACCTATCGGAGAATCTTACACTCTTCTGAGGTATCTACGCCTTGAAATTCGAAGCGGTTTTCCAACCGAAGCATTTGAAGCACAGCATGTTATGATATACTGCCCGTCCATCGACTGTCAGTTGGCATAAATATAGCTAAACGCGCCGCATTAACCAGCGAAATGACTGATCTGCCGCCGACTTCCGGTGCCTTGCGGGCGAACGTGCTTTGGAAAGGGGCCACTCTTTTGAGCCTATTCAAGAGCACCGAAGGCCTATACGCACACAGCGTCAGTCACGCACACAAATCAACTCACAAAAGGTAGCGCAACTAGAAAAGGAAACAGAATGAAAAAGCAAATACTAAAGACGGCATTCACAGTTGCCGCATTAGCAGTCAGTCTGGCGGCCTACGCCGCTCCCACCCTGTACATCACGGATGGGGTCACAACGGTCGGCCCCATCACCGGGACCAATGGTTCGGTCACTTACTCCAGCGGGTCGTTTGATGCTTCCTGGAGCGTGGTGATCACTACGGGAATCACCAAGCCGCTGGATGGCAGCGCGGTCAGCCCAAACATGGAACTCTCCATTGACGCGACCTCGCTCGGCTCAACGAACAACCTGAGCGTCATCTTCTCCGATACCGATTTCGGCCCGGTGCCGGGTTCGTTTTCCACCCTTTTCAACGGTCAGGCGATCGCGAGCGCGGGTGGTACAATAACCTTCAACACCTATTATGATGCCAGCAATCGCGCGGCGGCCCTCACCACTCCCTTGACCGCGTCGGGGAATCTCGGCGGCCCGATCTACAGTAATTTTGTTCAGGTCGGGTCCGTCAGCGGCGCGCCCTTCTCCTTGACGGAGGTGGTGACCATAACTGCCACTCCGGCTGCGACCTACAGTCTGGACGCTAACCTGCAATCGCTCAGCGTGGCTTGCGCCGGCGGCAGCGGCCCGGTCGGCACGAATTACTCTTCCACGCTGGTAGCCAGCGGTGGCTGCTTGCCCTACACCTTTGCCATCATTTCCGGCTCATTGCCGCCGGGTTTGACCCTCAACGCCACCAACGGTACCATTTCGGGAATCCCGACCCAGGCTGGCACTTTCCCCTACGTGGCCCAAGTGACCGACTGTGCGGGCCGGAAGGCGAACACGGCCGGCGAGAACTGCGGCATCACCATTACTGGATGCACGGCCAGCATTTGCGGCACCGTCGTCAAGGATACCAATTGTGACGGCAACCTGGCTGGCGAACCGGGCATTGCCGGCGTCACGGTGACGCTCGACAATACGAACGGAACGGTCGTGGCAACCACAACGACCGATGCGAATGGCAATTACTGCTTCTACGGCTTGGCCCAGGGCACTTATACGGTGGTGGTCACGCCTCCCGCCAATTGCCAGCAGACCAAAGGCTGCACGATCTCCTGCTGGAAGGATTCGCACGGCCGAACCTGCTGGACCGACTGGGACAACACTGTCCACTGGAGACAGAGTGACGGGACGCATTGCTGGCTGGACAATAATTGTTTGGGACACTGGTGCGACCAGTCCGGCAACGCCCATTGGCAGTGCCTCGATACGTCGCTCTGCCATGATGTGTGCGCCACCGAGACCTGCCAGGACTGCAATGGCATTAGCAATCAGCGCCTGGTGTGTCTCCAGACCTGTCAGAATAAGGTCCTCGATGCCTTCGGCTATGCCACCTGCTCCCAGTGGAACAACTGCCAGCCGAAAAACTGTTGCTGGAATTGCTACACGTGGAATAACTGCTACTGGAATTGCTGCCAGTTCAATGGGAAGTGGTAACAGCAACCACGCGAGCGCCGGTGCCGGCGCCTCCTGCACCGGTTCGCAACGTCTGACCATTCAAGTCCCGCAGTGGGCCGGTCCCAGCCCGTGATTGAATTGGACCGACCGAAGCCGCTCCAGCCCGAAGGCCGCCCCGAGAACCGGGGCGGCCTTTTTGCAGGCCGCAACCCAGCGAAAGATACGCCCACCTGCCCTCGGCGAGCCTGGAGCGTTCCGCGGGAGCGCTGCCTTGCCGCGGCAACAAAAACCGGGCCAGTCAATCAGGGGGTGAAGCGGGGCGGTATTGGCCAGGTCCACGATTCCGCCGCTCGCCACCGTGAAGGTGCCGTTATAGCTCATCGTGATCGGGTTTGTGGCGGTCAAAGTCACCCCCGCGGGCACGAGAACCTGTTGCACTCCTGACACTTCGCTGCCCACAATAATGGCTGCCACGGTCGTGTCTTGATCGTCCGTCACGGTGTAATTGCCCGACGTTGTGATTTTGGCGATACCTGTCGGGCTGGGCACGCCGGCGGGATCCCAGCCGGCAGGGTTGCTCCAGTTGCCCCCCGCCGTATTGGTCCATACGAGCGTGGCGGCGTTTTCCGTCCACACCAGCGCGGAAAGGAGCATAATCACTGACGCTCTGAACCAGCCACCTGAGACGGAACGGGGTTTCACACGCATTCAGTTCACGATGAAGCGGTCCGTTGCGCGAAAGGACTCGCAACCATCGAACGTCGCCTCGGTTTGGACCCGATTCAAAGGTATAAAGGAGTTTCTTGGGTGATTGATTCAGAAATAACGGCCACGCCGGGAATATTCGCAAGTGGTTTCTCTGTCAGACCGCGGCGAGGCATTCCTCCCAGCGGGGGCCACATAAGCGCCCCGCCTTCAGCCCTTAACGCCGGGTCTGGCCCTGGCGCCTTCGCGGGTTCCAGAATGCCTGTCCGTGGGCTTGGGCCACTGGCCGGTCGCAAAGATGAGATCACAAGCGAAAGCCAACCCTACATATTCATGTGAGCTGCTGGCGGGGGATTCTGCTTGAATGTGGCTAACGGCCTTCGGATGCTTGCTCGCGAAAGTGCAAGTGAGCCGAGCCGCATGCGCTCCCCGAACAATCTTCGTTAAGGGTTTCAGGCGCTCTCTATCTGGGCTCATCTCGGGGCGGGCGACCGACAGCCTGTTACGCAATTAACACCAGTAACCGCTATGCCAGACAAAAGGGTGGGCACCGAATCGAAGCCCCCTGGCCCGCAGCTAAAGGCCGGCAGCCTTGCGTCCTGCAACCTTCTCGCCAAGCTGTTCGGCGCGTTGCTCCTCATGCTGCTGGCTTCCGGGCCGGCTGGGGCCGTCATTCGCGACGGCGGCATTGATCCCGCCAACCTGGGTCAGGGGGGATGGCTCTACCTGCTGCACGATGCCACCAATCATCTTTCGCCCAACAACATCTCCGCCGTGACCAATGAGAACTCGCTGTTCCAATACCTCAAGGGCCAGGGCTTGCGTTACGTCATCGTCAAGGTCGGCACCAGCAACACGTTATGGTTTGACACGTCCTACAGCACCACGAGCCCCATGTTCACCAGCAACCTGGTGTACCTGGCGCACGCCAATGGCTTGAAGATATTCGCCTCCAATCGCTCGTGGGGTAACGACCTGCCGGGCGAGAGCAGGATTGCCGACTATGTGTTCACTAAAGGGGCGGATGGGTTCATTTACGACGCCGAGGCCGAATGGGAGACCGGCAGCAGCCACCCCTGGATTACCAATGGCCCCGCCCAGGCCTGGTGGTTGTGCGGCACCGTTCGGAGCAATTGGCCCACCAAGTTCATCGCGCATAACCCGTTCGACACGCTCTACCTGCATTCGACCTTCCCTTACAAGGAATTTGGCTACTGGTGCGACGCGGTGATGCCGCAGGTGTATCACCATTCGGCCAGCCAAGGTAATGCGATCGCGGCGATTCACTGGACGGACGTGAACTTCCGAACGTTTCAGAACAGCCTGGCCAGCCTGCCCATCGGCAATAGCAACGGTCTGAGGGTGCATTGGACCGATGCGATCAAACCGCTGGTCATGATGCGCGACGTGTATGGTGCGAACTACAGCCCTGCGTACCCGCCCGCCGATGTCCGCAACTTCATGGACTACCTGGTCGCCGATCCCAATTGCGTGACCGTGGGCGGCTACCAGGGGTCGGATTATTTCCGCTCGGAGCTCTACGACCTCAACCAATGGGCCTACATCAAGGCCTCCACCATCGGGACTTTCCCGGGGGTCGTGAATAGCATTGTAATGGACGATGCGGGCATTCCGCTTGTCGGTTCGTGGACAGCGGTGAAGACCATTGACGCGACGACGGGCGGCACGGTCAGCTTCACCGGTGATTTTGGCACCGATACCAACTCGTTCGGCACCAACTATTGGAAGGCTTATCAAGGCACAGGATTGGGGTACATGGAGTTCACGCCGAATATTCTGACGGCGGGTGAGTATCTTTGTTATGTGTGGCATCCGTCCCGGCCTGATGCTTCCGCCAGCGTGCCGCACATCATTGTCTGCAATGGCGGGACCAACACCATTTATGTGAACCAGCAGACCAACGGGGGCGACTGGAGCCTGCTGGGCCAGTTCGATTTTGCCGCCGGCCGAGCGGGCTATATCCGCATCACGGACGCGATACCTGAGCCGGGCGGAGTCGCCATGGTGGATGGAGCGAAGCTGGTATTTGTTCGCGCCCCTACAAGCCCAGCCATCCTCGGCCAACCGGAGAGCGCCAGCGTTCTGGCCGGCCAGAGCGAAACCTTCACTGTCACCGCCGACGGGACGATGCCGATGGCCTATCAGTGGCAGTTCAACGGCGCGGACCTGGCCGGAGCCACGTCGTCCGCCCTGACGGTCGCACCGGTGGGCATCACGAATGCCGGCGCCTACACGGTGCGCATTAGCAACGCATACGGGACGACCAACAGCTCCAACGCGGTGCTAGTGGTGATTGTGGCAACGGCAGTTGGGGACAACACGTTCAACCAAACCAACGTGCCGCTGTTCGCCACGATCCTGGTGGCCGTTGCCGCCGGGGCCTGGCACAGCCTGGGCTTGAAGGCGGACGGGACTGTGCTGGCCTGGGGAAATGATGCATCCGGCCAATGCGAGGTTCCTTCCGCGTTGACGGATGCGGTGGCCATCGCCGCGGGGGGTTATCACAATCTGGCCATCCGGGCCAACGGCGCCGTGGCGGCTTGGGGAGCGGACGATTACGGGCAGGCGACGGTTCCCGCAGACCTGGGCGGCGTGATGGGCGTAGCGGCGGGAACCTGGCACAGCCTGGCGTTGTGCCTGAATGGGACCGTGAAGGCGTGGGGTGACAACAGCTTCGGCCAAACGAACGTGCCGGCGGGCTTGAGCAACGTGGTGGCAATAGCGGCAGGAGGCAACCATAGCCTGGCCTTGAAAGCGGACGGCACGTTGGCGGCTTGGGGCGAGAACACCGATGCCGAAGGAAGCATAGCCGGGCAGTCGTCAGCACCCCTTGGGTTAAGCAATGTGGTGGCGATCGCTGCCGGGGAATATCACAGCCTGGCGGTAAGAGCCGACGGCACCATAGTGGCCTGGGGCGACGGCTCGCAGGGCCAGTGCGACGTTCCGGCGGCGCTGACGAATGTAGTGGCGGTTGCCGGGGGCGCCGCGCACTCCCTCGCGCTGGGCATGGACGGGGCGGTAACCGCATGGGGTGCGGACTGGAACGGGCAGTGTGACGTTCCGTACGGTTGGGTATCTGCTGTGGGCGCGGCCGGGGGCAGTTATCATACCCTCTTGCTGCTGGATGGCGCCCAGCCGGTGCCGCGGCTATTCGATCCGGCCAAGCAAGGCAAGCGCTTCAGCGTGCTGCTCCAAACCCTCAACCGGAAGGGCTATGTGCTGGAGAGCAAGGGTTCGCTGGCTGACACCGACTGGACCCCGGCCTGCACGAACAGCGGCAACGGCGCACTGAAGATGCTGGCCGATCCCGCCGCCGCGGCGCCCCGGCTGTTTTACCGGACACGCCAACTATAGGGCTGCGCGGAGCCGCCAGCATTCTCATTTTGGGGGTCCAGGCCCGTTTGATTAGCTCGGTGTCCAGCAGGCACGCTTTTGGACTGACCAGCCCGCGCCAGCCTCTGCCTATCCTCTCCGTAGCCCCTCCCGATACACACTGTAGGTTGAAATTGAACCTACGGTGTGTATCGGGAGGGGCTACGGAGGGGATATGGTGCGGTGCCAGTGGGATAGAGTGCTCATGCACAAGATCCTATGGCGCAGTAGCTTACGTATCCGATTCGCATGAGGGCAGCGATTGGTTCGAGACTGGGCATGGCGGTCTCGGCTCGGGAACGCGGGCCGAAGGTTCGTAACTCTAGTCATGTCTGTAGATATCTGTGGCTTCAAGCTTTACTCTTTACGTAAGCGCCATTCACCCACAAGGGTGAACTCCAAACACAGTCTGGCGCGCAAAATGAGAATTGCTGCGGAGCCGCCACTTCATTGACACTGCGGTCCGCGGCGGTTAGCCTCACGCCAATGTCTCGCTTGCCGTTCGAGTTGCTTCTGGCGCTGCGGTATCTGCGACCCAAAAGGACCTTTGTCTCGGTCATCACGCTGATTTCCGTCCTCGGGGTCACGCTGGGCGTCGCAGTGCTGATCATTGTCATCAGCGTCATGAGCGGCTTCGACAAGCAGCTCCGCGACAGAATCCTCGGCTTCAACACACATATCAAGATCCTGCCGCGCGGCGAGACCATGAAGGACTATGCCGCCGTAGCCCGAGTCGTCAGCTCGAATCGGAACGTCACCGCTGTCGCGCCATTTGTCATGGGGCCGGTCCTGGTGGAGACCGAGCCTGCCAGTGGCGGGTCGCAGGTCGGCGCGCCCTGGATCCGCGGCATCAATCCCCGCATCGAGACGAATATCAGCGTCCTCCCCAACAGCATCCTGGCCGGCAAGTTCGACGTCAGCGACCGTGGGGTGCTCATCGGGACCGAGTTCGCCACCAAGATGAACCTGGAGGTCGGAGACCGCATCGTGATCGGCTCGCCCAGCATGTTCAGGAAATGGCAGGAAAGCAGCAAGAAGGACCGCGAGAGCGCGCCGGTATTGCCGGAATACGAGGTGCGCGGGATTTTCGACGTCGGCTATTACGAGTATAACCTTTCCATCATTGTGATCTCCCTGCAGGACGCCCAGGATTTGTACGACCTGCACGGCGAGGTACAGGGTTTATTGGTGATGGTGCGCGATCCTTATCAGGCCCCGAAGGTCGCAGGGGAGCTGGCCGACGCGCTCGGGTTCAAGTATCGCATCACAACCTGGATGGAGGAGAACTCGAACCTCCTCAGCGCGGTGCTGGTCGAGAAGAACGTGATGTTCTACTTGCTGTTCTTCATCATGATCGTGGCGGCCTTATGCATTCTCAGCGCGCTGATTACCTTTGTGGTGCAGAAGACGCGCGAGATTGGCATGCTCAAGGCGCTGGGGGCTACCGACCTCCAGGTGAGCCTGCTGTTCCTCAGCCAGGGCGCGCTGGTGGGTGCCATTGGCGACCTGGCGGGGTATGGGCTCGGAATGCTGGCGCTGGCGTACCGCAATGAGTTCCTTCACTTCATGCGGCACTTGACCGGCTTCGAGCTGTTCCCTGCTTCGATCTATGGGTTCATGGAGTTGCCCGCCTTGATTGTGCGGGGCGACATCCTGTTGATCTGCGGCAGCGCCTGGGTGATATGCATTCTGGGCGGGGTGATTCCGGCGTGGCGGGCGGGCCGGCTCAAACCCGTGGAGGCGTTGCGTTATGAGTGACCTCCTGCTTTCCGCCAGGGGAATCCACAAGAGCTACACCCTGGGGCAACGCTCGCTCGAGGTGCTGCGCGGGGTGGACATCGAATTGCAGCGAGGCGAGTTTCTCGCGCTGCGCGGCGCTTCCGGCGCGGGCAAGAGCACCCTGCTCCATCTCCTGGGGGGCATAGATAAGCCCAACCAGGGTGAGGTCTGGCTCGCCGGAAGAAACCTGGCCACGCTCAGCCGGCGGGAGTTGGCACGGCTGCGCAATGAGGAAGTGGGTTTCATCTTCCAGGCCTACTACTTGTTGCCGGAACTGGACGCCCTGGAAAACGTCTGCCTCCCCGCGCGAATGGCGCGAACACCAGCGGCCACAGCGGAGGCCCGCGGGCGCGATTTGCTCGCGCGGGTCGGGCTCAAGGAACGCGTCGAGCACAAGCCCTATGAGCTTTCCGGCGGCGAGCAGCAGAGGGTCGCCATCGCGCGAGCGTTGATCAACGAGCCTGACCTGATCCTCGCCGATGAGCCGACGGGCAACCTGGATTCGCACACCGGCGAAGAAATCATTGACCTCCTGTGCGCCTTGCGGGATGAGAAGCAAACCACGCTGGTGATGGCCACGCACGACGCGCGCGTGGCCGCTCGGGCGCCCAAGGTAATCGAGTTGGTGGATGGGCAGGTTGCAGATGGGAAAATGCAGTGACGGAGGGTTCCAACTCTTCTTGCGTTACCCCCCCCACCGGGACGATCCGCCCTTTGGCACCAATCGCGCGGAATTGTGGCAGCGATTCTCCCCCCTGCTTCGATCTGCGCGAGGAGTGGGTGCCGCGGTCCTATCCAAATCGCACCGGCTTGGAGCTCATGCTCTGGTGGAGCAGAAAGAATGCAGCAGCGGCTACTGGGCACCGCGCAGACCGACACCCCGCCGCAAGGGGCCAGAAGCACGGCCAGGCGCGGTTTTAGCACCTGCCTTCGGCGGCGCGGCTGGTGGCGGGGATACGGGGGCAGGAACCGCCGAATTGCTTCGCCGTCCGGTTACGAAGACCGCACCCATAACCAGGAACCCGACGCCGATACCTGCCAGGCTGACATACAGCGGCCCAACCGGCGGCTGGAAGCGAAACTCGACCGTGTGTGAGCCTGGGGTCAGATAGACGCCGCGCATGATGTAGTTACAGCGCAGCAGCTTCTCGGGCTTGCCGTCCACATGGACATTCCAGTACGGATCGAAGCGGTCGTTGAGCAGCAGCACGGACGGCGTCCGGGCTTCGCACTTAAGGACAATATTCTTCGGGGCGTAGCTGGCGAACTCAACCTTGCCGGAAGTGGGGTTAGTACTGGCGGGGGCCGCTGGGGCGCCGCGGGCGACGAAAACACTTTGCTCGGGATCGAAGGACGGAGCGCCGAGCTCCGCCAGCACCGCCGTGTCGTTGGTGTTAATCTGCCAGTTGGAGTACAGTTTGGCGCGCGGCAGAGCCCGGGTGAATTCGATCAGGGCAAAGACGCCATTGTCGTTGGGGACAACCGTCATTTGGCTGATACGGGTGACCCGGCTAGCCACCGGCGGGGGAACGACGTCGAAACGCTCGACGATACGGAACTCCGGGTTCGCTTGGTCAACTCGGCGGTTCAAAGCCGTGGCGAGGGCCGCAGGGCCCACGAGGTAACGGGTATTGGTGAGCTGCCATGAGCGAAGCGTGACCGGCAGATATCGCGCCTCGTTGGTATCGCTCAGCGCTTTCTGATAGGCCGCGATATCCGTGGGCACGCGGGACAATTGCACCGCATCCAGCGCCTGAATGTTGTAGTAGGGGAACTGGTGTTTGAGCCACTGGCTTTCATAGAGGCGGGTAATAATGGCGAACTTCTCCGGCATGCGGAAGCGCATTAGGGTAACCCGGTGCTCATAAGGTTTCTCACGCAGGATATCAATGACCGGGTTGCTGGCATATTTCTCCTGGAATTTCCAGAAATTGATCCACGGCTGGTTTGCGCGCCCAAGGTCTGCCACCAGCAGCAATCCCAGCATCGCAGCTCCCCACTTGGCTCGCGCGCCCACAAAGGCGCCGCTCAGGATCAAAATCATGACGCCCGCCCCGAGCGCAAAAAAGAGCACGAACCAGCCTACCTGCCCGATGCTGAAGTCGGCAATGGCATGCGCCTTGGCTTCGTCAAATTGCGCGCTCTGCAGGTACCGCTCCAAGGAGTTGCGTGATGAAGCGTAAATACCCCAGGCCAGCAGAATCACCCCCAGCGCCAACAAACACCCCAAGGCCCATCGCTTGTCGAATCTGCCTGCTCTCGCCCACCAACGCCTTAGCCCGACCCAACGAAGATATGCGTTCGCTCCATTGGGCCGCATATAGCGACGCCATAGGCCGTCAATCCCGTAGGCGAACAGCACCACCAGGACAAGCGCGAGTATGTGGAGAAACTTGACCGGATTGCGGATCGTGGAGAAGTAGGGCAGAGCGTAGAGAGCGCGGTAAAAGGGCGCGAAACGGCCGAAAGACAGCAGCAGCGAGATTAGCCCGGCGGCCAGCCAGAACCACAGCAGCTTGCGCTGCGCCAGCCCAAACACGGAATCCTTTCTCCGCAGAGCCTGCGCCCCCGCCCAAACCGCCGCGAGTGCCACGAGCACCCCGACGTAGGTCCCGCCTCCGGAGAATCGAACAAAGCCCTTGGGCGGCGAGCCCTGCCGGTCACTTGCGAAATACCTTTCCCAAGCCGCAGCGCGGCCGACTGCTCCCCAGTACTCTCCTCCCGCAGGAGTGGTACCGAGGTAGCCGAACAGCCCGGGCACGACCAGGCTTAGCGTTTCCGCCTTTGGCAGGCTCCATTGCGTGGCCCAATCCCAGCGTTCCTGTTTGGTTTTGGTATCTTGCGCGGTCCCCTTTACCCCTTGGATCTCCGTGGCCAGCAAGCCCGAGATAGCCTGAGCCGCCAGGAAAGCGGCGCAGAGGACCACCAGGGCAAGCCGGCCCAAACCCGCTGCCACATTCTGAGCACGGGAACCCTCCGCCACCCAAGCCTGGTAAACTACGAATACTCCCACCACGATGCTGAACAACGCGCCAATGTCCGCGCCTTCCGTCACCGCCATCCCTACGGCAAGGCCGGCCAGCACCACACGCAGCCAGCGAGTAGGCGAGGAAGTGTCGGCCAGCGCGGCCAAGGCGAAGAAGATCATGCCCACGCTGAGCGGGTGTGACGCGACGCCCCAGCAGGCCGCGGAGAAGAAACTCGAACCCAACGCCGCAGCCAGCCCTCCCAGAAGGCACGCCGCCGGAACGAGACCCGATTGGCGAAAGAAGCTCCAGGCGCCGAGGCCCAGGATCAGCAGCGCCAATGGCGCATAGAACTTAGCAAAGAAGAACGGCCCCAGCAGGTAATCCAGGCCGAAGCTAATACTCGGCGCGGCGCCCCAGTCGCGGTCCCCCAGCAGGTTGAGGTCCTCCCAGCAGCCGGTGAAGCGCGCCGGCAGGCGATGGCATTGCGCCATCAACCGCCCTAGCGGCCCATCGTTTGAGAAAGGGATATTCCCCGGAAGAAAGGTGCCGCACAGAAGCGCCGACAGCACCACTGCCAGCAGCAGAACCATGACCGCCAATCCTGCACGGTCCACCCTCCCCGAGGTGGCTTTTACACGTTCCAATGGGTGAGGTCCCGCCCGAGCAGTTGGCTAAGCTGCTCGACTTCGGGGGCGAACTCGCGCTTGAGCTGTGCACGCAATTCAGGAGCCAAAGGCAGGCGTCTCTCGGGGCGGCTGTTGAGCTTCCACAAGCGTCGCTCCGCGTCGTGCAGCGCGGTGAAGACGGGCCGTGGCAGGCGCCGCCCGATGGCGACCGCTGTGGAACGCACCAGCGGGTCGTTGAGCAGGCCCCGCAGCGCCGAATGTTTCACCGACTTGTTCCCGTTGATCACCTTGAAGTCGGTCGCTATGCGGCTTGAATCAACGCCCAGAAAATCCAGCACGCGGCAGTAGGTGGCGCGCGCGTCTGCCCTCAGGTCGTCATAGATGATCACATGCACCTGCTCGCGGCCAAAGATGTCGAAATAGCGCCGGACTTGTTCGGTGTAACGGGCGATATCCCGATACACCAAGCCCTGGGGGAAATAGGTCTGGCGCGTAATCAAACGCCCCGCTCGGCGGTCGTCCTCAGCGGCGAGCGCCTGCTCGAAACTCCGCAGGTGCTCATTGCCATCATAGCGGAACTGGGAATACAGCGAATACAACATCTCTGCCGGCTCGCGCAGCATGATGATAATGCGCGCCTCCGGGTTGAACGCGTGAATCTCCGCCGCCGCTTGCTGCGAAAAAAGATACCAAACCGAAGCCTCCCCTGCGCGGTTCTCGCCCTTGCGCGAAGCGAATTCGTCGAGGTACGCCGCCAGATCCCGCCGGTAGAACTGTGCTCCAAAGCGCAAGTCGGCGCCGAACCCGTGCATCTCCTTTTGGGCCATGAACACCTGCGGATGCGCGGCTAAATACTGGTCCATGGCCGAGGTGCCGCACTTGGGCGCCCCGACGATAAACAGATCGGGCTTCTGCTTGCCGGAAGACTGCGCCCTGTGCGCTTCGGCCTGCAGCCCAAGGCTGTCGGTCGCTTCACGAAGAGCGGGCGCAGCGCTCAGCAGAGGCCATCGTGCACTCTGTTTTTCCGTAGTCACCATGGTGGGGTCACGTTGATATCTGCCTTGCTTTAGCGGGAGCTATGCCAAGCGCCTGTTGCCTGCACCGGACGATGCTTTACAGAAGCCTCTGGACGGCACGAAACCCTTGCATTCAGAGGGCAAAACATACGCGGAGAAAGTCCTAAGCGCGGGCCGACCCTCTTGGCAGACCATGCCGCGCCAGGATGAACTGCTCAGCGGCTTTGCTGGTATGCAAATTGCCTATACTAAAGGAATGGGCTCAAAATGGGCACTTTCACCCTGGAAAACGCCCATGGGGGTAATCCTTCCCTGACCAAAGTTAAACGAGGACCAGCGCCTATTCCGGCTCCTGGCTCGGGTGGAGGCCGAACTGGACGAGCTTAGCCTTCATCGTGATGCGTGAGATCCCCAGCCAGCGGGCAGCCTTGGCCTGATTCCCTTGCGCCTGCTGGATCGCCCGCGTGAACAACTGACGCTCGGCGGCTTCCAGCACTCGTGCGTGTACGTCGCCCAACTCGCCCCTCCGAGCCGCCGCCAGAAGCTCATCCACGCGCTCACCAAACGACCGAGCCGAGGAATAGGCCAGTGCGCTGGTCTTGCTCAACGCGGTGCGCACGTGATCAAGGTTAATCGTATAGGTCTGGGCCAGGAGCAACGCCTTGCGCACCACGTTCTCCAACTCTCGCACGTTCCCAGGCCAGCTTTGAGCTTGCAGGAAATCCATGGCCTCAGGATGAATGGACGGCTTGGGGTTGCCCAACTCGGGGCCATGCTTTTGCAGGAAGTGACGGACCAGCTCGGGAATGTCTTCGCGCCGGCCGCGCAGCGGTGGCAGCGCGATCACCACCACGCTCAACCGGTAGTACAGGTCCTCGCGGAACTGCTTCTGGCGAATGCCCGTTTCCAGGTCCCGGTGCGTGGCGGCTATGACGCGCACGTCCACGGGAGTCGTCTCCTTGCCGCCCAGCCTCTGCACGCACTTCTCTTGCAGCACGCGCATCAGCTTGACCTGCGTGCCCAGCGTCATGTCGCCAATCTCATCCAGGAAGATCGTGCCCCCGTTCGCCTGCTCAAACCTGCCGATCCGGCGCGCCTCGGCGCCGGTGAACGCGCCCCGCTCGTGGCCGAACAGCTCGCTCTCCAGCAGCGTCTCGGGAATGGCCGCGCAGTTGATCGCGATGAACGGCGCGTTGGCCTGGTCGCTATGCTGATAAATCGCCCGGGCGATCAGCTCCTTCCCCGTCCCCGTCTCGCCTCGGATAAGCACGTTTACCGGCTTGCTTGCGACGCGCCCTATCTCTTTGTAGATGGCCTGCATGGCCGCGCTGCGGCCCACCAGCGCGTCCTGGGAGACGCCGGCTTCCCCCAGCGTGACCGGCTCGGACATGAGGCGGTTGCTGTCCGCCGCCTTGCGGACCAATTCGATCAGCTCCGGCACATCAAATGGCTTGAGCACGTAGTCATAAGCGCCGCGCTTGGTCGCCTCGATGGCCGTCTCCGTCGTGCCGAAAGCTGTGATGAGAATGATCGGCAACCTTGGCTGGGTCGCGTGCAGTTCGCGCACCAGTTCCAGGCCATTCAGGCCGGGCAGCTTTAAGTCCGTGATGACGACGTTGAACCGCTCCCGACCGGCGCGCGCCAGACCTTCATCCCCGCGCTCGTCCACAGTCACCGAATGACCTTCCTCGGCCAGGACCCGTCGCAGCGTCTCCCGGATGCCGGCGTCATCCTCAATCAGTAAAACCCTGGCCGCAGTGCTCATGCCTTAACGGCCGGCAGCACGATACCGAAGGTGGTGCCGTGGCTGACTTGCGTCTGATACTGCAGCAGCCCGCCTTGCTTCTCCACGATGCGCGCGGCGATGGACAGGCCCAGTCCCATCCCCGTGTCCTTGGTAGTGAAGAACGGATCGAACAGCCTCGTCTCAACCTCCGGCGGAATGCCCTTGCCGGTATCGGCAACCTCCAGTACCACTACGTCCGCTTCACCGTCATCAAACCGCTTCCGGTCATGGCGCGCCCGCAAGGTGATCGTGCCGCGGCCATTCATGCTGTCCGCCGCGTTTTGCACCAGGTTGATCAGCGCCTGCTTGAGCTGCGCCGCGTCCGCCTTGACGCGCAGCGGCGCCGAAAGCTCCCGCACGAGCCGGATGCCGCTCTTCGCCAGTTGCGCTTCGAACAACGCCTGCACCTCCTCCAAGGGCCGCTCGGCCGGGAACGTGCTCAACTCTGGTTCCGCGGGCCGCGCAAACCGGAGGAAGTTGGTCACGATTCGTTCCAGGCGGAGAATCTCCCGCTCCACCAGCTCAATGTCGCTCCGCTCCGGCGAGCCCGGCTGAAACTTCTTCTGCTGGATGAACAGCGCGGCCTTGATCGCGGTGAGGGGCGTCCGGATTTCATGCGCCACGCCGGCGGACAGCAAGCCCAGCGAGGCGAGCTTCTCGTTCCGCTCGGCCAGCGCCTGGCTCTCCACCAGTTTAACCCGCAACGGAGCAATGACGTCCCGATACACTCTGGCCGCCAGCGCCAGTCCGAACACGAACAGCAACGCCACCAGGCCGAGCATGGACAGCCGGAGCTGCGTCAGAGTCCGGTTCGTCTGTGCCAGGACCTCATTGCGCAGCTCGTAGTGGATCCTGGCCAGGTCCAGTCCCAGGTCATGAAGGCGCCGCGATTGGCCAACAAAGCCGTTGTATTCCACCAGCGACGCGGTCGCTTCACCCGTGGTCTCCATCCTGTCGTGCAGGTCTTGGGCCTTCCGCATATATACAGCGTAGGCAGCCGCCATTTGTTTCAGCACCTCCTGCTCCAGGCCCGGCGTCAATTGGGATGGTTGCGCGTCTATCCATCCCTTGAGCTCCTCGCTCGCCTTGAGAAACTCCTGCCAATGCGCCGGGTCACGGCTGCTGGCATATTGGCGCATCTGGTCGTTGGCATAGCGCTGCTTTTCCTTGAAGCGGTCCGAGATCCTCATGCTCTCCGTGTCCACCTGACCCAGCCGCGCGCTTGCCTCTTCCGCTTGCTGTTGAGAGCTGAGGGTGACAACTATGATCAAAGCGCCCAACAACCCCATGGCAAGCCCCAAGCCCACCAACCGCACGTTGATCTTAACGTTCATTGCTCCTCTGAATTCTTGCGATTTTATTGGAGTTTTTTATTGCAACCCACGATTCATTGGGGTTTCATCATTCTTACTTTTATTCTTATTTTGACGTATGGCGAGCATCTGGAAACATCCGAACTCAAGATTCCTAACGGCATGTTACACCGACAAGGACGGCAAGCAAGTCAAACGATCAACCAAGCAGACTGACCGAAGGAAGGCGCTTGCGATTGCCATGGAGTTGGAGCGGGTTGAACAACAAATACGGCGCCGGGTGCTATCGACCCTTCAAATCCAAAAGATCTTCAACGATCTGGCCGAGAAGACCACTGGCGACACCATTATGACTCCTTCGGTTGAGCAATACTTGAAGGACTGGCTCGCCAACATCGAGGGTAAGAACTCTAAGGCCACAGCAGTTCGATACAGCTACACGGTTGACCTGTTTTTGCAACACCTCAAGGACAAGGCGAAGCTCCCCATGACCGCCATTACCTCGGGGCATATTGATGGATTCTTGAGCTGGCGGTTGAGCCAGAATGTCGCCCCAAATACGGCGAGAGCGGACATCAAGACGCTCAATATCGTTTTTCGCCGTGCAGAGCGGTATGCGGTGATCCTGAAGAATCCAGTCACGGCGGTTGATCCGCCCAGGCCAGTCGCTAGCGAACGAGAAACTTTCACGCATGAGGAGGTGGCGAAACTCCTGGATACGGTTGGTTTCAAGAGCGAGTGGTTTACGTTGATCCTGATGGGCTATTTCACTGGGGCTCGCCTGGGAGATTGCGCAAAGATGAAATGGGACAACGTGAACTTCCGGGACCACGTGCTGACCTACGTGCAAACGAAGACGGCCAAGGTGGTGCGGGTCCCTTTGGTCGAGGACCTTTATGGCCATCTTAATACCATGCGCGAGTATGTTGACGGCGAGTACATCTGCCCTGAATTGGCGGAGCGTGACAGTGGCGGCAAACACGGATTGAGTAAAAGCTTCAACCGCATCATCAAGCGTGCCAAGATTGATCCGCAGAATATCCAGGGCAAGGGCAAGCAACGATTCAACCGCCTGACCTTTCACTCGCTGCGCCACAGCTTTAATTCGGCGCTGGCCAATGCAGGGGTCTCTCAGGAAATCCGCATGAGGCTGACCGGGCACTCCTCCACGGCTATGAATGACCGCTATACGCACCAAGCACTCAAGCCACTGGAACAGGCAATGTCGGTCCTGCCATCTTTCAACGATGAAACCAAAGAGCCGGCACCAAAAAAGAGGCGAACTAAGAACGCTCGGGCGAGCAGCACTAATTGACTCGCTCCTGCTTTGCCACTGGCCGGCCACAGGTTTCCCAAGAGCGAGAAACCCCGGGTGCTGAAAAGCCAAGCTGAAATACCACCAGGCGTCGGGCGATCAGACCGGTACCTGTTTTTAGCTGTCTGAACGATCAACACACCCACCACGCGATAAAGCCATTGGGGGTTGTGATATTGGTCTTGCCCTCCGTCGCCTTAAAAACCGGGTTGGCAGCGCGAAAGGAAGCCAAACCTTCCCGGACGGTTCGGACGGATCTCCAATGAAACTCTTTTGCAGGCACGAGTGGAAGGCGATTGATCCGAACGAGGATTGATTTTGGATCGGGGCCTTTGGACATGCTCCCAAGGCAGCAAGGCACAACAACGGGCCAACCCTTTCCTCCCCGCAGTCGAGAAGGGAGAAGGCCAACGATGCCTGTGCGCTACCCTAAACCCTGGTGGTGAACCAGATTGCTAGTGTAGTGTCTCTTAAATACATGGACATAATTGGTGGCATAGGCCATAGTGCGGGATATGGCACGACCGATCAGACCTTTGATGCTCAGTTCCGAACACCGCCAAGAGCTGCGCGCTATCATCAACCGGCCCACCGCCCCTTACCGCCAGAATCGCCGGGCC
>Ga0326727_10000755_pt1 | contig 129959 bp, 112 predicted proteins | sample MB2enrmetagenome_FD_207643 | JGI IMG/M metagenome (GOLD analysis project Ga0326727, IMG submission 207643) | Lab enriched peat soil microbial communities from McLean, Ithaca, NY, United States - MB29MY | ecosystem: Environmental > Terrestrial > Soil > Wetlands > Peat | place: USA: New York...
AACTTCTTCGAGAAGCTCAAGCAATACCGCGCCAGCGCTACCCGCTACGACAAAACCGCGTGCAATTTCCTGGCCGCCGTCTACCTCGTAGCCGCTGCGATTTGGTTAATTTGATGACACGCCCTAGATCTTGCCTCCGATGGCGATTAGCTTTTCTTAAATATTCCTGTTTTTTGCCGATGTCTTGAGTAAGCGTGAACCTTTTGCCACAGTCGTTCGTCTAGAAAAGGAGGCTGGCTGCTACCCGATCCGCCGGCCCAAGAATCTTGTGGAGCAAGCCCTTATGACCATGAAGAAGGCTTTGGCGGCGATTGCCGCACTGGCGATGGCAATGCTGTTCGGATTTGCGCCCGTTGTGCGCGCGCAAGCATTACGTTATCTGGGAACCGTGACCGCGATCAGCGGCGACACGCTGTCGGTCAAGACCGACGCGGGCGCCATCAATCAGGTTGAGGTATCCTCGTCAGCCGTGCTCAAGCGCATTGCCCCTGGGCAGACCGACCTGAGCAAAGCCGAGGCGATTGAATTTTCGACCATCGCGGTGGGCGACCGCGTACTGGTGACTATCGATCCCAACGCCACGGGCGCAACGCCACAAGCGGCGCGGATCATCGCCATCAAGCAGGCCGACGTGGCGCAAAAGCAGCAGGCCGAGGCCGAGGCATGGAACCAGGGTGTTCACGGGCTGGTGCAGAGCGTCGACACGGCGGCGGGAACCATCGTCGTCAGCACGCGGGTGGGCCCGGCGACAAAGACGGTCACCGTCAACACCACCAAGGCCACTGTGCTCAAGCGCTACGCGCCGGGTTCGGTACGCTTCGATCAGGCGCAACCGGCTCCGCTCAACGCCGTTCACGTGGGCGATCAGCTATGGGCCCGCGGCGCCAGGAATGCCGATGGCACGGCCATTGCCGCCGACGGAATCGTCTCCGGCAGCTTCCGCAGCATTGCCGGCACCGTACTCTCCATCGACACCGCCGCATCGACGGTCACCGTAAAAGACCTGGCCACCAAAAAGCCGGCGACCGTGCATCTTTCGGCCGATGCGCAACTGCATCAGTTGGACAGCAATATCGCCACCATGCTCGCCGCGCGGTTGAAGGGCAATCCGGCGGGAGCAGGAGCCATGGGCCGCCCGGCCAATGGTAATGGCGGCATGGGAGCCTGGCAACAGCACGGCTTCGGACAAGGCCATCCCGGCGGTCCCGGAGGCGGCGATCTGGAGAGCATTCTCGACCGCGCGCCGGCCATCCAACTCGCTGCCTTGAAGAAGGGCGATGCGGTGATGATCGTCGCCACCGAGGACGCCACAGGCGTCAATGCCATTAAATTGCTCGCCGGTGTGGAACCGCTGCTGGAGGCTCCGGAGGCGCAGAATCTGCTCTCCAGTTGGAGTTTGAGCCAGGGCGGCGGAAGCGGCGGAGAAGGCGCCCAATAATTCCATGCCCATCTTTCATTCAGAACAGAGCGAGGATCTCGTGTACTCTAAATTGCTCAGCTTCACTGCCATGGTTGCCCTTGGCTTGGGAATTGCGCCCGCGGGCATGCTGCACGCGCAGACCGCGCCCGCGCCCGCCATCAGTACTCCGGCCGCTCCGGCCAGCTCAGGCACATTGCGCGGCCACATTACCGACCCCACGGGCGCGCTGATTCCGGGCGCGCAAATCACTGTAACCACCGTGGCGGGCAAGAGCGCGGGAACCGCCAAGGCCGATGCCGCCGGAGGTTATCAGGTACGCGGCCTGGCCGCGGGCAGCTACGTCATTCAGGCATCCTTCGAGGGCTTTGCCACCTTTGTCTCGGCACCCATCCAGATCGGTGCCGGACAGACGAAAAATATGGACATCAAGATGGCCGTCGAGGCCGCCGATGTGCAGGTGGTCGTCTCCGACGAGGCCGGGCCGACGGTCTCGACCGACGCCAGCTCGAATGCCAATTCAATGGTGCTCAAGGACAAGGATCTGGATGCGCTCTCCGACGACCCGGACGAGTTGCAGAACGAGTTGACGGCGCTGGCCGGCCCTTCGGCGGGACCCAACGGCGGCCAGATCTACATCGACGGTTTTACCGGCGGCCAACTGCCGCCCAAATCTGCTATCCGCGAGATCCGCATCAATCAAAACCCGTTCTCTGCCGAGTTCGACCGCATCGGCTACGGCCGCATCGAGATTCTCACCAAGCCGGGCACCGACAAGCTGCACGGACGCGTGTACGGCCAGGGCAACGACAGCGACTTCAACACGGGCAATCCCTTCACCAAAGAGCTACCTTCCTATTACAGCTATCAGCTCAACGGCTCGGTCAGCGGCTCGCTCTCCAAGTGGGCCTCGTTCTTCTTCAGTGTTGAGGATCGCGAGACGCAGACCGACAACGTCTATGACATTACCGGCGGACCGACCTACGACGCGACCACCAACTCCTGGAGTGTAAAGTCCGATGTGGTTTCAGGCAGCCTGTTCAGCCCGGCCAACCACCTGGAAATTGCCCCACGCATCGATTTGCAACTGGGCGCCAAGAACACGCTGACCCTGCGTTACCAGTTCTTCCGCAACAACAGCAGCGGCTCGCTGGGACAGACCTCGCTTCCTTCTACGTCGTCTTCGTCGAATTCCATCGAGAACGCCGTGCAGTTCGACGATACGCAGATCATCAACGATCAGATGGTGAACGAGACCCGCTTCGAGTACCGCCGTGGCAGCTCGTCTTCGACGCCCGTAAGCACCACGCCAAGCTATAGCGTCACCGGCGTTTTTTCCGGTGGCGGCGGCAGCAGTTCCAGCACGCACACCGACCACTTCGAGCTGCAGAACTTCACCACCCTGACGCACGGCACGCAGGCCATCAAGGTTGGCGCCTGGCTGCGCGACGACCGCGAGGCCCTGAACTCGACCTCCGGCTTCAACGGCAGTTTTACCTTCCCCTCGGTCACAGCCTTTATCGATACCTGGAACAACATCTATAGCCAGACCAATCCGGAAACGATAGCCCAGATCGCCGCCAACTGCCCGGCAGCCATCGTCGCAACCGGCGGTTGCGTGCCCACCAAATTGAGCTACAAGACTGGCCCGAAGAAATTCTCGGGCAACGTCTTCAATGCGTCGCTCTACGTGCAGGACGACTGGAAGGTGAACAAGTTTCTCACTCTTTCCGGCGGCCTGCGCTGGGAGTCGCAGAATCACATCGCCGACCACAGCGATTGGGCGCCGCGCGTGGCCTTTGCCTACGCTCTCGACGGCCACAAAAACGGCGGCGTTTCCAAGACCATCTGGCGCGGAGGCTTTGGCTTCTTCTACGACCGCTTCGGCGTGGGCAGCTTGATGACCCTGGAAGAACTGAATGGCAATTCCGCAACCAGCCAGACGCAAACCGTCATCACCAACCCAACATGCTTCGATGCCGTCAGCCTGAGCGACTTCAAAAGCGGCGTTCAAAACGCCTGCGGCTCGGGCACCCCCACGCTGGTGACCTACGCCATCGACTCGTCGTATCGCTCGCCTTACATGGAGCAGTTGGGGACCAGCATCGAGCGCCAGTTGAACAAGGCCGCCACGTTGACCGTGACCTACATGCACTCGACGGGCATTCACCAATTGGTCACGCGCGATTCGAATGCCTATCCGACGGGCGACTACACCTATGTTCCCGGCGGCTCCGCCAAAATCACCGGCTCGCGGCCTAATCGGTCGCTGGGCATCGTCGATCAGTACTACCCCGAAGCCACCTTCAACCAGAACCAGGTGATCGCCAACGTCAATGCCCGCTTCTCGCAGAAGTTTGGCATGTCGGGCTTTTACGCGGCCAACTGGGCCCACACCGACGCCACCACGCCGTCGAACTCCTACAACCTGCGCCAGGACTGGGGCCGCGCCAGCTTTACCCATCCGCAGTTCCTGCTGCTGATGGGGAACTACACCGGTCCCTGGGCCATCACCTTCAATCCATTTCTTTCCGCGCAGGCCGGATCGCCTTATAACATCACCTCGCCCTACGATCTGACCGGCGACAACTTCTTCAACAACCGGCCCTCGTATGCAACCTCTGCGTCGACGGCAAGCAACGTTGTGCAAACCAGCTTTGGCGCGCTCGACGTGGTGCCGCAAGCCGGCGAGACACTGATCCCCATCAACCTGGGCAACAGTCCGGCGGCCTTCGCGCTGAATCTGCGCATCGGCCGGACCATCGGCATCGGCCCCAATGCCTCCGACGCCAATGCCAACAATCAAAATTCTGGCCGTGGACAGGGTGGCGGGCCGGGCGGATTTGGCGGTCCCGGTGGCGGACCGGGAGGCCCCGGCGGTGGCGGCGGTATGCGCGGCGGTGGAGGTGGCTTCGGCGGTGGCTTTGGTGGCGGTGGAAGCCGCGGTGGCATTGCCAGCACCGGCCGCAAATATGCGTTGAACTTCAACGTGCAGGCGCTGAACCTGTTCAACGACATCAATCGCGGCACGCCGTCGGGCGGCATTCAGCCAACCTTCAACTCCAGCACCGGGCTCTACGATCCGGGCAAGCAGTTCGGCAAATCGACAGGACTGGTGGGCGGCATGTTCGCCTCACCTGGAAATACCGCGGCGCGCCGCATCTATTTCCAGGCCGCCTTCCAGTTCTAAACATCACGCAATGCACCAATAAACTCCGGGCCGGAGATTCTTCTCCGGCCCGCGTTTTTTCTGCGACAAATTTGATCTTCGCTCTCAACCCGCCAGAATCTCTTTGTAGATTGCCTCCCAGTTGTCTGCAGAAGCCTCCACGCTGAACCGCTGCGCGATCCGCTCGCGCGCCGCGTTGCCCTTCTTAGCGCGCACCTCCTGGCCGCGCTGCATGGTCGCCAGCATCGCCGCCGCCAAGGCATGAGGGTCTTTGGCCGCAACCACTTCTCCTGTCTCGCCGGCCATCTCGCGCACGCCGCCCACATCGGTTGCGACCACCGGCTTGGCCATCGCCATGGCCTCGCCCAGCACCAGCGGCATTCCCTCCCAGGCCGAAGCCAGAACAAAGCCATCGGCGGCGTCCAACAGCGCGGGAAGATCGCGGCGCAGCCCCAGCCAGCGCACCGCGGAGGCGATCTTCAGCTCGCCCGCCAGGGCTTGCAGAGGCTCAAGCGCGCCGCTGGCCGCTTCGCCGGCAATCCATAGCCGCGCCTCGTTGCGCTGGCGAAAAACCCCGGCAAAGGCGCGCAGCAGATTCGGATAGTCTTTGGCCGGAACAACACGTCCGGCGGTGATCCAAACAAAGTTTGCGCTGTCACCCATCTGCTCGCGCAACCGGGCCCGCCGCGCTGGTTCTGGCACAAACTCGGCCAAATCGATGCCGTTGGCGATCACCCGGCATTTGTCCTGCGGCACGGCTCCCAGCCGGACAAAACGGTCTGACGCGGCCTGGCTCACGGCCACGCTGCGGCGGCTGAACCCATCGGTCAGCCGGTACGCCATCATTCGCGGCCAACCACCTTCATACACGTTGTGAATCGTCGACAGAACGGCCGCGCCCGGCACACACAGACCAAGCGCCCGGCCAAAGATATTGGCATAAAAGCTGTGGCTGTGGATGATCTCTGGCCGGTATGCGGCCAAGGCCTGACGAGCGTGCAGCAGGCCGGTCCACGCGCTGGCCGGGGACTTGCGCATATTGAGGTAAATCTTCGGGAGCGCCGTAGGCCACTCCTCGGCCAGTGGCTCGCGCATAACCATAACCAGTTCTTCGTGGCCACGCCGCGCCATGCGCCCGGCCACGGCCAGAGCCAGCTTTTCCGCTCCGCCCATTCCCAGCGTAATCAGTACGGTGACAATGCGCATGGGGCTCCTTCACGATCCAAACCCGGCGTAAATCGATCATACCCCTGCTTTTTGCCCTGGCCACGGATTTCGCCCGCCACAGTTCCACACCAAAAGAATCTAGTTGTAAAATGCCTGTTGGGCTGTACAATCCCTCAGAAGGAGATTTATGGCAGGCGACATCCAACTTACATGCAGCGACTGTGGGCAAGAATTCACCTTCACCGCTGCCGATCAGTCATTTTTTCAGGAACGCGGGTTCTCGACCCCAAAGCGCTGCAAGGCTTGCCGTCAAGCTAAGAAGAATGAGCAAGGGGGAGGATCGGGCGGCTACCGCTCGGCTCCTTCGCAGGGAACGCCCGTCATCTGTTCCGGCTGCGGACAACCCACCACCGTGCCCTTCGAACCACGCGGTGACCGGCCGGTCTACTGCCGCGACTGCTACGCCTCACACAAAGGCGGACGCGGTTCGCGCGACCGCAGATAAACACAGTGAACGGTGGTCAGTGAACAACGATCGGATGCTTCGGCAAGCTTCATGCCCCGAAGCATCGTTCTTTCTTTGATAGCCAGTTTTGACTATTGCCTCGATGGCCATTACCGTTCGGCCATCGCCGTTCACTGAAAACGGGCCACTGTCTACGAGAGCTTCACGCTTTTGCCTCGCGAAAGTACGGCCGGTTTGCGGCGATCGTTGGAGGCGTGGTCGATTTTTTTCCAAAAACCAATGAAATAATCGACGGCGGATATCGTGGAAACGCCGACCGTAAAATAAATCGCGGCCACGGCGATCCACTTGACGGGAATCACCACGACGCCGAAGACCCACTGATCCCATCCATGGGCCAGAATCGCGGAAACCACGGTCACAATCTGCAGCACCGTCTTCAGCTTGCCCAGTTCGCTGGCGGTGATCGTAAACCCTTCGCTGGCGGCAATCGAGCGCAGGCCGGAGATGAGAAACTCGCGGCCGATAATCACCACCACGATCCACACCTTCACCACCTGAGGGTTGTAGGCGACCAAGGCCACCAGCGCGGCGGCGACCATGATCTTGTCGGCCAAGGGATCGAGCAGCATGCCCATGGTCGTGATCTGGCCGTGTTTGCGGGCCAGGTAGCCATCCAATCCGTCGGTAATCGAAGCCAGAACAAACAGCACCGAAGCGCAGATCTCCTGCGTGCCGGCCAGCCCCTGCCAGGGAAAATGGGTGGAAAGTATCCAGAGAAACAGCGGAATCATGACGATCCGCGTCATCGTAATGGAGTTGGGAAGATTCATCCGGGTTGCGCCGCGCTTTCAGGTTCTCTACGGCTTTTATTCCATTATTGCACTTGCTGAACGCCACGAGTTGCCTTGCATACCAAACCAGCACTCATAAAAACGGGATGGGCCCAAAGCCCATCCCGTTTCCCGCTTCGGCGCGGTAGTTTTATGCGTAGATGCCGCGCTGCTTGATGGTGAAGGCCACGCGATCGATGGCCAGCATGTAGGCGGCGATGCGGTTATTTACATCGTGGGCCTCGGCGTAGCGCACCACGTCGTCGAAGCTTTCGCGCAGAATCGTCTCCAGCCGCTCTTTGACCAGTGCCTCGTTCCAGAAGTAGCCCTGGCGGTCTTGCACCCACTCGAAGTAGCTGGCCGTGACGCCGCCGGCGTTGGCCAGAATATCGGGCACGATGAAGACGCGCTTTTCGGCGAGAATATCGTCGGCCACCGCGGTCGTGGGGCCATTGGCGCCCTCCACCACGATGCGCGCCTTTACCTTATCGGCGTTGCGGCTGGTGATCACGTTTTCCGTCGCCGCCGGAATCAGGATCTCGCAATCGGCGATCAGCAATTCCTCGCTGGGTATGGCCTCGGCGCCCGGGAAGCCCAGCACCGTGTTATTGCGGTACCGATACTCCAGTAACTGCGGAATGTCGATACCGTTGGAGTTGAACAGCCCGCCCTCGCGCTCGGCGATGCCAATGATCTTGTATCCCTGCTCGTGCATCAGCCGCGCCGCGTTCGAGCCCACGTTGCCGAAGCCCTGAATCACCACCCGGCAGCCCTGCCGGTCGATGCTCAAATAGCGCAGGCTTTCGTCGCAGGCCACCAAGACACCACGGCCAGTCGCTTCGGTGCGTCCCTGCGAGCCTCCAATATTCAACGGCTTGCCGGTCACCACGCTGGTCACCGTCTGGCGCATGTGCATGGAGTAGGTATCCATGATCCAGGCCATCGTTTGCGCGTCGGTGTTCACGTCGGGCGCGGGCACATCTTTTTCCGGCCCAATGAACTCGATGATCTCCGAGGTGTAGCGCCGCGTCATGCGCTCCAGCTCGTTTTTGCTCATGCTCTTGGGGTCGCAGATCACGCCGCCCTTGGCGCCGCCAAAGGGGATGTTGACCACCGCGCACTTCCAGGTCATCCAACTGGCCAGCGCGCGTACCTCTTCCAGAGTTACGTCGGGCGCATAGCGGATGCCGCCCTTGCACGGTCCGCGCGCCATCGAGTGCTGCACGCGAAAGCCGGTGAACATGTCGATAGTGCCATCGTCGAGCATCACGGGAAAGTGAACAATCACCTCCCGCGACGGCGAACGCAGCACCTTCCACAGTCCCTCATCCAAATTCAACTTGCGCGCGGCAAAATCGAAACGCGCGCTTTGCGCTTCCCAGGGATTGATCTCCTGGTCCAGTGTGATGCCCGTGGTTCCCATTGCCATACTGATCCGATCTCCCTTTCCGGCAGAAATCGTTTGCCCCTGATGCCAAACCTGTCGAGCCCGGCCCGATCCGCCGCAAGGCCCAAACCTCAGTGAGTCTAGGCCGGTCAAGGCCCGGCGTCAAGCCATCCCGCGCCAGAACCGGCAGCCGTTCCCACCCTGGCTGTCCGCTTTTCGCGCAGCCCAGGAAGAAACTGGCTCATTCAGAGACTAGCATCCTTCCACGCGCAGGCTGAAGTGGGTTCAACTTCCGCATTGCATATCCTGGCCGGAACGCTGTGCCAGACAGGCGGAAACAGTTACACTGGGGCTGTGAAAGCCTCCACGCATCCCGTTCTGCCCTCCCGTAAAGAATTCCTGGCCCTGGCCAAGACGCACACCCTGGTGCCCGTTTGCCGCACGCTGCTGGCCGACCTGGAGACCCCGGTCTCGGCCTTTTTGCGCGCCGCCTGGCCCGAGCCCGAGTGCTTTCTGCTGGAGTCGGTCGAAGGTGGCGAACAGGTGGGCCGCTATACCTTTATTGGCCTCACGCCCTTCAAGCGCATCGTGGCGCGCGGCCGCCAGATCACCATCTCCGAGGGCCGCAAGACCACGCACATCGAGGGCGATATCTTCGCCGTGCTGCGCGACGCTTTGGCTGGCCACAAGCCGGCGCGGCTAAAAGATTTGCCTCCCTTCACCGCCGGAGCTGTCGGCTTCTTCGCCTACGACGCGGTCCGCCAGATCGAGAAGCTGCCAGAGCAGGCCCAAGACGAACTGGGCGTCCCCGATGCCTGCCTGCTCTTTTTCGACGAGGTACTGGCCTTCGATCATGTGCGCAAGCAAATCTGGCTGGTGGTAACCGCCGATGTCTCGAAGGGCCCGGCCACGGCCGCCTACGAACAGGCCATCAAACGGCTCGACAAGCTGGAAAAGCGCCTGGCGCGGCCGCTACCGGAATGGAAGAGCAAAAAATCCAACCCCACCGGCAAGCTCAAGGTGAAACACCGCACGGCGCCTAAAAATTACATGGCCGCCGTCGAGCGGACCAAGGAATTCATCCGCGCCGGCGACGCCTTTCAGGTGGTGCTCTCGCAGCGCTTCGACGTGGAGCCCGAGGTGGACAGCTTCCAGGTCTACCGCGCCCTGCGTACCGTCAATCCCAGCCCCTACATGTTCTTCCTGCGCTTTGCGCCCCAAGGCGCGCTGGGCGCTGCACATTCATCGAAGACCTCTTCCAAAAAATCAAAAGGGCCGGAAGGCCCCCTGGAGCTGGCCGGCTCTTCGCCCGAGCTGCTGGTTCGCGTTCACGATGGCAAGGTCGAGTACCGGCCCATCGCCGGCACCCGGCCGCGCGGCGCCACCGAGGCCACGGATGAAGCTCTGGCCGAGGAGATGATGCACGACGAAAAAGAACGCGCCGAACACGTGATGCTCGTCGATCTGGGCCGCAACGACGTGGGCCGGGTGAGCAAATTCGGCTCGGTCAAGGTCGACAAGCTGATGTTCGTCGAGCGCTACTCGCACGTCATGCACATCGTCAGTTCCATTGAAGGCGAGCTACGCCCCGATCTGACGGCCGTCGACGCCTTCCGCGCCTGCTTCCCGGCCGGCACGCTTTCTGGCGCGCCCAAGGTCCGCGCCATGGAGATCATCGAAGAGCTGGAGCCTGCACGCCGCGGCGCTTACGGCGGAGCTATCTTCTACGCCGATTTTTCGGGCAACCTCGACTCCTGTATTGCCATCCGTTCCATGGTTGCTACTGGCGGCAAAGGCTACGTGCAAGCCGGAGCAGGCATCGTCGCCGACTCGAAACCCGAGCAAGAGCACCAGGAGTCGATCAACAAAGCGCAGGCCGTCATCCGAGCCATCGAGCGCGCGCGGCAGATATAAAGGAAACCACCAATGCCTCTGGTACCCATTCCTTACGTGCACGTTGGAATCGGAGCTCTGCTCACGATCGTTTCACTGCCGCTCTGCTTCAAACTTGTGCCCAAGAACAACTTTTACGGTATCCGGATTCCCAAGGCCTTTATCTCCGATGCCAACTGGTATGCGATCAACTGCTTTGGCGGTGTTGTGTTAACGCTTGGCGGGTTGTTTCTGATGCTCTTTGGTTATCTAACCTGGGATTCGGCACCTTCGCCGAACGATCCAATGGCGGTAATCGACATGGTGGCACCGCTCCCCGTGCTGGCCTTGGCGATTGTCATTATTCTCGTCTACGCGCGCACACTGCCGGAAAAGTAACCCGCCGCGCGAAAAATCCAGCGCGCCAGACGAGACACGTTGTCACAAAGCCCATATACTCGAACTCATGATCACACCCCCCAAGGCCGATCCAGCCATCTATCCCAAGCTGCGCGAACGCGCCTTGCAGATGCGCATTCCAGGGCTGAACAAAGAGATCGTTCAGGCCGTGCTCATGGATTGGCACGTCGACAACGGGATCATGACCGTGCTTGCCGCCATCGATGGAACTGGAAGCATCTACCTCAGCAGCGGCGGCGGATTCATCGGCGGAAGCAAGAAAGAACACACCATACGCGAAACGGCTCTGTTTGCCGTCCGGCTGGGAACCATTCTGAAGTCGCAGTTCACCAAGACCGAGAACTTCGCGTTGCCCACGCCAGAAAACGTCGGCTTCTTCCTGGTCACCGGCGAGGACGTGCTGGCCACTCAGGCATCCCGCGAGGCCGTACTCGCCGGAAACGATCCTCTCACCATTCTCAGTTCAACGATGCAACTAATTGTCACCGGCTACCGGTTCATCAGCCACAAACATTAGAATTCGTAGCATTGCATTTTCAAATATTCGTTGAACAGCGTAGGTTTTCTTCCCTACCCTCTCCAAAAATCTTCCGAGCGCCGGCACGTGTCCGTGCGTCCTTTGAAACAGGAAACTTGCTGCCACTGACATGGTATAAGCTGCTTACGAGGTTGGCGGAGTGAGATTGGAACGGCACCCACTCCACGGCGACTCAGAGGGAAAGAAAGGACAGAGTTGAATAGATTTCTTGTTCTGATTCTGCTATGGCTGGTCCCATCTTGGATTGGCGCACAAAATGTTGTTGTGGGCACCAATGTAGTGAGTCCTCAGCACTTCAGCGTGGCGGAGCAGGACGCCATGTTTTCGGCACTGAAGTCCAACGGTGTTCACGCGATCCGCACGTCGCTAGACTCAGACGATAAGAGTATCGACTTCGCTCGGCGCGCTTATGCAATGGGCATCAAAATCGACTGGATCGCCGAACTGAAATTCCGGCCAGGCGCGCCACGGCGCAGCCACGAAGAACAGCAAACATACCATGTTTGGGATAATGCGCCTCTATCCTGGGCCGATCCTGACGCATTCCGGGCATATGCCGCGCCAATCTTTGAAAAACTGGACCAGGCCGGCGTTGTGCTGGCAGGGATTGAACTTTGGAATGAATTCAATTCCGCCGGCTTCAACGGCGACTTCGAGCTTCCAGGCGAAGGCAGAGTACTCAATCTTGACGACCTTCACCACGATAAGGAAGGGCAACAGATCGCCCAGGGCTATCTTCAATATTTGAAGATTCTGGCGGTATTGAAGGATGTCCGAGACCACTCGCGTCTCAACCAGCATTCGCCCATTATTTCCGGTGGTTTGACCTTGGGACGGGAAGAGGGACCAAACCCCGATATGAAGAAAATGAGAATCGATGGCGTGAGCGCCAACGCCACACTTCAGTTTCTGAAGGCAAACGGGCTGAATAGTTTGGTAGATGCGTACGGCGTGCACGTTTACCCTTGGGACGACGGACCGGGACTGCCCGGGCCGGCTAATGCTCGCCGGTCGCGGCTCGACAAGTTTAATCTTTCCGAATGCGGGGCAGCTTCACGGGGAGGACGACCCTGTTGGATTACCGAATGGGGCTTTAAGTACAAGACTCAGTCCTGTCCGCCACCTGATGAAACCGATCATGTTACTTTGGTCCGGGAGATGATGTCCGATTTTCATTCGTACGTGGCAGCAGGCCGGCTCACCGGCTTATTCTACTTCGCCTGGAATACCGATCCCTGGCAAAAGGCAGTCGGAGGACCGTGGAGCGTCTATCGCTGCAATGGCCCTACACAGAGCGGTCTTCAGGCGGTAGATGCCAACTTGCTGCATTGAGAGCAACAACACGTTGAGCATAATGACAACACCGTCAACCCCAAGTGCGAACGGATCACCCAGGCATGAGAACAACGTCCTTGCTTGGTGACGGTCTCGCGTTGGCGGCTGCGATTCGTGGACAGGAGCCGCCTTAACCATCGAGTCAGGAAACACGGGCAGGAGGATGCAATGCAGAAAGTATGGATGTGGAGCAGAAACGCGCTGGCAATTTTGGGTGTGCTGGCGCTGGGCTATTGGTTTGGCAATACGCGCGCGGTCAGTGCATCGAGCACGGGTAGCAACGGATTCGGCGTGCAGTTTCAACTGACAGGAATCAACGAATCGAGTTCACTTCTCGTCTACCAGCCTGAAACAAAGACGGTCTATGTCTATCGCGGGGCCACCACCGGCAACTCGGCATTGCAGTGCAGTTACAAATATCAAATGGACCGGCCCGGCGGAGTCATCCAGCGCACGCCCTGCGATGTGCAGCAATTAATCCCGTAACCATACCCTCGGTCCCATGTTCCCTGTCTTTCTACCACGCTCCGTCGATGCGGAACGAACCCAGTTCTTGGGCCTCACTATCATCGAGGAAGTTCTCGAGCACGCGATCGACGCGCGCGCCACGCGGGCCGCGGTTGATCCGTTCGCGCAGCCGCGACAAAATTTCCGCTTCGCCGGCGGCGACAATCTCCACGTCGCCGTCTTCGGTATTGCGCACCCATCCGCGCAGATCGAGCGCGCCGGCCTCGCTCTGCACAAACCAGCGGAAGCCCACGCCCTGCACCCGGCCTTGAACGAGAAAATGTAGAACCATTGCCTGTCAGTTTTGCAGATGCTTGGCCTGCAAAGCAAGCTAGAGCGTCCAGGGAATGAGCGCTTTCACGCGCTTGCGGTAGGCCGGATACTCCCCGGGAAAGGTCTCCGTCATCAGTCGCTCTTCCTGCCCAATCTTGATCAGCATGGCCGCCAGCAACACCGCCATACCCACCACGGAGCGCAACTCAGCCACGGCCATTCCCGTTCCCACCGCGGCCAGCAGAAGCCCGGTGTAGATTGGATGGCGCGTCAGGGCGTACGGTCCACGCACGACAAGCTCGTGCCCTTCCTTGACCATCGGCTTGGCGCTCCAGTTCCGTCCCAGCGTCAGCCGCGCCCAGATGGCATAGCCGATCCCCACGCAGGTCACGCCCAACCCGGTCCAGGCCAGCGTCCAGGTTTGCTCCCACAGCGGCCTGTTCAGCCAGCCGAACTTGCCCGCACCACTCACCAACACGTAGCCTGCCGTCATCATCGCGCTCTGCAGCATCCGCAGCGCCGTTGAAGTATCGCGCGCCTTCTTTTTGACGAACGGCGCCCCGGCCAGCCACACAGCCATCATTGTGCCCCAGGCGATCCAGAACCCTAAGCTAAGCGCAATCCGCAATATTTCCCTCCACCCATCGACCTTGTCTAGAAAATTGTACGCAATCCCATCTACCCCAGTTCCATTCTCCCCTGCTCACGCTACACTGGAATTCACCATGGTCTTTGTACTCGACAACTACGACTCGTTCACCTACAACCTCGTGCAATATCTGGGCGAGCTGGGCGCCGATGTGGTTGTGCGCCGCAACGACGAGCTGACGCCCGAAGAGGTTGTGGCCCTGGAGCCGGAACGGATTCTGCTCTCGCCCGGCCCCTGCACGCCTTCGGATGCCGGCATACTGATTCCGCTGATCCGCCACGTCGCGGCACTGCCGCGGCGCATCCCCATTTTTGGCGTATGCCTAGGGCATCAGGCCATCGGCGAGGCCTTTGGCGGCAATGTGGTCCGCGCCAAGTCGCTGATGCACGGCAAGGCCAGCGCCATCGAGCACGATGGCAAAGGCATCTTTGCCGGACTCAAGACACCGCTGACCTGCACGCGATATCACTCGCTGGTTGTGGCTGGCGATTCCCTGCCCGCCGATCTGCTGGTCACGGCGCAGACGCCGGAGGCCGACGGCTCGGGATCGATCATCATGGGCCTGCGCCATCGCAGCCTGCCCATCGAAGGCGTACAATTTCATCCCGAAAGCGTGCTGACTGAAGGCGGCCACCAGATGATCCGCAACTTCCTGGAAATGTAGACGCGATGCCTGCCCAGTCCCACGCCACGATCGACGGTGCCCGCTGGGCGATCGCTGCGGTCTGCTTGGCCTCGGCGCACGGCTGGGCGCAGTCCACTTACTCCATCGATCCGGCAACGTCTATCGCCGCGCCCATCGCCATCGTTCCCTTCGGCACGGACAGTACCGCAACCGTGACTGGCGCACTGCAGGTTACCAGCGGCAAGGCGATCATCGCCGCCAGCGGCAGCATCGCCTCCGGCGACCGCACCACTGAAGTGGTTTTGCCGCACCGCGGTTTGCTGCGCGTCTGCGCCGCGACCATCGTCAAAATCGCCGCCGACGCCAGCGCCTCTGCCGGACAAACGCCCGGGCTGCTGTTGGCCGTCGATCATGGCGCTGTCGAGATGAGCTTCGCCACTCCACGCAGTGACGATACCTTGCTGACGCCCTACTTCCGCATCACCCTCAGCGGCTCCGGCTCCTCGGAGGTAAAAATACGCATGGGCAGCGACGGCGACACCTGCGTCGACAACGCCGTTGCCCCGGCCAGCAACGCCTCCGCGCCACCAGCCAACGCGCCCTACGTCGTGGTCACCAGCGTCTTCGATAGCGGTCTCTACCGCGTCGAGCCGGGCCAGCGCGTGATGTTCCAGCACGGCAGCCTGCATGAGGTTGTCGATAACGAAAAAGAGCCGTGCGGATGCCCACCCGCGCTCGTCACCTCGGCCAACGAATTTCCTCTGGCGCAGAGCGAGGGGTTGGCTCCTGGTCCGGTCACGATGCAGACAGGGCCGGCGGCGCAAGCGCCAGCTTCGGGCACGCTGGCTTATAACGGCGGCGAGCACGCGCCACAGATGGTGCCCGTCGAGCCCATCAACCCGGCGCCGGCCGCGCCAACAGCCAAGAAAAAGCCGGGATTTCTCACTCTCGTCAAGAATTTCTTCCGGCGCATCTTCGGCGCGGAATAATCCGTATTCGGCGATCGGCCGTCAGATCTCTGCCCGTCAACTTTGCTTCCCACACCCTGAAGATCCATCCATCAAAGTCGTGGGAAGCTCACACGCCGAGAACCGGCGGCCGATCATTGTCTGGGATTGGTTCCATCAGGCACTGGTGCTAACCAGCGAGCCCGATGAGAGGCTGCTCAGGAAGCTGTCCAACTCGCTCTGCGCCGTGCTCATATCGCCCGAGCTGAGCGCCGAACCCAATTCCGAAAGCAGCGTGGTAAACGAGCTGACGCTCGAACTACTCGACGAAGTACTGGTTGAAGTAGTGCTGGATGCATTGAGCAGGCTGGTGACTGCATCGTAGGCCGACTGCGCATCCTGCGTATTGCCCGAGCTGATGGCGCTAAACAGACTCAGCACCTCCTGGCCCAACGAACTGCTCGACGAGGAGGAGCTGGAAGACGATCCTGTGAGCGAAGCAAAGTCCGGTGGTGGTGGCGGCGCCGAGCTTTCCAATGTGGTCAACGCGCTCTGCGCCGCGGTGATGTTGTTGTCCGACAACGCCGTCGATACGCTGGACAGGAACTTGCCCAGCGGACTGTTGGAATCGGCATTGGACGGCGCATATTCCTCAACTTCGGAAAGATAAGTTTTGGCATCGCTGGTGTCGCCCGACTTGATGGCCGACATCAGGTTGGAAAGCGCGGTATCAAACGAGTTGCCGCTGCTCGACGAACTGCTGGTGGTGGACGACGAAGCCGATGACGATAATTGGGAAAGTTCTGAAAACAGCGAACTGCTGTGCAGACTGGAAATCGACATACACATTCACCTTGGTGTTGGATTTCTCAGGGCCGCATCTTCCCGGATTAAGACAGGCTGCCGAGTTGCTTGATGCGTTGCAATTGGCAGGCAACTTGAGATAGAAAAAGGTGGCAAAAAATTTATCGAGCCCACATTGGAATCTGAGAAAAATCACATCCGGCACTGGAACCGTTGCCTCTCAACTCCAGGCCCGATTCCCTATAATCGAAGGAGAAGCAGAACCGTCATTTTCGTTCCCTTCCTTCATTGATCCCGCGCCGGCCGCCGGCCAGAACCAGGAGTTCCAAACAGCTATGCCCGAAGAACGCAAGCCCGTCGATGTAGAAGGTCTCAAGAAACTGGTGCGCACCGTCCCGGATTTTCCCAAGCCGGGGATTCTCTTTTACGACATCACCACGCTGCTGAAAGATAAAACCGGCTTCGCCCAGCTTATCGATGCTCTGGCGGCGCATTACCTTGCGCAAAAGATCGATCTGGTGCTGGGTATCGAGGCCCGCGGCTTTATCTTCGGCCCGGCGCTGGCCTACCGCCTGAACGCCGGTTTTGTGCCTGTGCGCAAGCCGCGCAAGCTACCCGCTCCGGTGGCCCGCGTCACCTACGATCTGGAGTACGGTTCCGACACCCTGGAGATTCACAAGGACGCGATCGCGCCGGGCCAAAGCGTCGTCCTGGTCGACGATCTGCTGGCCACCGGCGGCACTATGGAGGCAACCGTCAAGCTGGTCAACGAACTGGGCGGCAAGATCGCTGGGCTGGCCTTCGCCGTCGAGCTCGACTTTCTCAAGGGGCGCAGCCGCTTCCCCGGCTACGACGTCTTCAGCCTGCTGCACTACGACGAGTAGGCAAAGGGATTTGCCGAGTCATCTTTCGCTAGAAAGCCCGCGCGGGCCGCAACGGCCCGCGCGAAAGCCTGATTGAAATGAAGCAAGGAAAAATCTAGTTTTCCTCTTCTGCTGCCGGCGGCGCGGGCGCGCTCTCGCCTGCGGTCTCTTCCAAAAACATCTGCGCATCGGCAAACCGGTAGCCGACATAAACATCGGTCAGCAAATACACAGGATTCGACGGATCGTCTTCGATCTTCTTGCGCAGTTGCCGGACGAAGGTGCGCAGATACTCGACCTCTTCGCGGCAATCCGCGCCCCAGACGGCGGTCAGCAGCTTGGCATAGGTCACCACGCGGCCGGCGCGCGTCATCAGGCAGTACAAGATATCGAATTCCTTGCGCGTCAGATGCAGCACGGTACCGCGCTTGGTGATGCGCCGCTTGGCCGGATCGAGATAAATCTCACCGATCTCGATGGGCGCGTCTTCGGGCCGGGCGGGAGCACTGACGCGGCGCACGGCGGCGCGGATGCGGGCGATCAGCTCGCGGGTGCTGAAAGGCTTGGTCACGTAATCGTCGGCGCCCAGCTCCAGGGCCTGCACCTTGTCTTCTTCCTGGTCGCGCACCGTCAACACCAGCACCGGCAGCCGCGGCGCAATAGCGCGGATGCGCTTGAGCGTCTCGATGCCGCCAATGCCGGGCATATTGATGTCGAGCAACACGGCGTCGTAGGTGGCGGCGCGCAAGGCCTGCAGGGCCTCTTCGCCACGCGAAGCCTCGGCGATCTGGAAGCCCAGTTCCAACAGCGGCGGCCGCAGCGCACGGCGAATGGCTGGCTCGTCGTCCACGATCAAAATACGGATGGCTTGCTGCATCATTTCGAACTCTCTTTCTCCTTGGTCAACGGAATCGCCGCGAAAAACGTCGTTCCCTCTTCCTCGTCGCTGGTAACCCAAACGTAGCCACCATGGATCTGCGCCGCGCGCTTGGCCACGGAAAGACCGATCCCGGTTCCCGGCGCGCGATTGGAATAGGTCGAGGAGCGGTAGTAGCGATCAAAGATCCGCTCGCGGTCGGCCATGGGTATCACCGGCCCGTAACTGTGCACGGAAAAGATCACCTCGGCATTGATGGTCACCGCGCGCACCGTAATGGTGGTGCCGAAGTTCGAGTACTTACCGGCATTGTCGATGTACTGGGTCAGCAACATCACCATCATGCCCCGGTCGCAGCGCAATCCCAGTTCCTCGTCTTCGATTTCGATGGCCACCTTCATACTGGCCAGCCGTTCCTTGAGCCCGGCCATGACCTCTTCGATCAACGTGCCTACGCTGATACGCTCGACATGAATCGAGACCTCCTGGGCGTCCAGCCGCGCCGTGGTCAGCAGCCGCGTCGTCAACTCGCTCAACAGCCCGGTCTGCTCGTCGATCAAAGCGACTAAATCGGCCTGTCCGGGAGAAAGTTTGCCCATCTCGGCCAGTCCGGTGGAGGCGGCACGAATCGCCGTCAGCGGCGTCTTGTAGGCGTGGGCCAGACTGTCGAGCACCGTGGCCCGCAACTGCTCGGTGCGCCGCTCGGTCTCGATGCGGCTCTCGTTGGCAAAGGCGCGATAGCGGTCGAAGGTGATCGCAATCAAAGAGGCAATGGCGTTGTTGATCAGCGGATGAGTATCGCCGCGCACCACCAGACTGCCGATGGGAACCGTGCCCAGCCGCACCACGCGCCGGCCAATGCCAGTCTGCGGATCGTCATCCGAGGTTCCGAAATAATAGACGCTCTGCGCCATCTCTTCTGGATCGATGGTCCAGAATCCAGCCTGATAGACCTCATGCAGATCGGCGTCGAAGATGGCCACCGATTCCAGATTGAAGATCTCGTGCACCAGCTCCACCAACTGCGGACCGGGCTCCATGTGGAGATTCATCTGCAGCGTGCGCCGGGTAAATTCGTAGAGGTCTTCCATCTGCCCGCCGCGCAGCTCCGCCTCGCGGGCATTGCCCAGCACACTGGCCGAAAGTCGGCTGACCGTCAGCGAGACGAGCACGAAGACCAGCAGCGTAATGGAATTGGCCGGATCGATGGCGGCGGCAAACTCTGGCCGGCCCACGCCAAACAGGCTGTGCAGCACGACGGCCGAGAGCGAAACGATCACCGCCTGCCAGAATCCGCATAACAACGCGATGGGCACAACGATGAGCAGATAGAGCAGCACCGCCACCGGCAACAACCAACTGAACCAGTGCGCCAAAAGCGCCACCAGGAACACGCCCGCGGCGCCCAGCGCGCACTCCAGCGTGAAGAGCAACGGCCCATTGGCGGACTCTCGCGAACGCCCGAGTTTCATCATCGTACGCGCATCGTAGCTCTGTGACAACTTTTCGATCACCTTCTACTTTGTGATACTAGCAGCCGCTTCGGCCGTGCCACGGGCCGAGCCGGCGCCAAGCTCCGCGCGCTCACCAACGCCTATTGCTTTTCGTCCATAAAAAAGAAAACATGCGCACGGAAAAGAGAAGTGTATCAGGTTAGCACATGTATATTTCCGGGCTTTATCTTCAACTTATTGCAACTGGCAATCACCATCGTGATCGAAACGATGCGAAACCCGAAAGGAGTACTCACCCTAAATCACTGTCCGCAAAAAGTTTTTGGTTCCTCATAAGTTCTTTATGGATTTTTTGCGTTACTGTTCATAGCTCGATTCAAACCATGGCGCCGTTCACCATCAAGCCACTGCCAACCCTGCCGATGAGCATTGTAAGAGCAGGCTGTAATTGCGCCAAAGATTTTCACACCCCATCTGCGGCGTTGTGCCGTACAGACTGAGTCGCAGGATGGGCTGATGACCAAATCGAAAATTTCACCTATTTCATGGAGGTAATGTCTCAATGCAATTGAAAGCTGAGGTCGTACTTCGTTCGATCGTTGGAGCCGCGATGGCAATTTCGCTCGTGGCTGGCGCACAAACCCCTGCACCGGCAACGCCTGCGCCCGCGGCACCAGCCGATGCGGCTCCGACGCCACTTTCAACTTTCGTTCTGTCGGGTCCGTTGCAGTGGGTGCCACCGGCAGTGTTCGATGCCGGCCCGTTTGGCAAACTGTCAGTGAACGGCATCCTCACCGGCTTCGCGGTCGGACAGAACAGCCCGGTTCCCGGCGACGACACCAAGGAAGCCACGCTGAGCAACGGCGAACTGTTCATCCAGAAGGCCGACGGCAAGTTCCAGTGGTTCGTGCAAGTGGGCGAATACACCATGCCGACGCTGGGCACGGCGTATCTTGACGCGCAGGATACCGTCAAGGACTTCTACGGTCCGGTGCCGGTTGCATATGCAAAGCTGGCCACCGGCAAGACGACGACTTGGCAGATCGGCCAACTGCCGACCCTGGTGGGCGCCGAGTCAACCTTCACCTACCAGAACTTCAACATCGAGCGCGGTCTTTTGTGGGCGCAGGAAAATGCGGTCAATCGCGGCATTCAGGTGAACCAGACGCTCGGCAAATACGTAACCGCATCGCTGAGCTGGAACGACGGTTTTTACTCCAACCGTTATTCCTGGCTGAGCGGTTCGTTGACCTTCACCAAGGGGCCTCATAGCTTGGTTTACGACGGCGCGGGCAATGCCGGAAAAACCGTCTTCGAAAACGCGGCCACTCCGGTGCAGAACAATAGCATGATGCACGCGGTCATCTATACCTACACCAAGGGCGCCTGGATCGTGCAGCCGTACTTCCAGTACACCGACGTTCCGACCAACGCCAGCGTGGGCGTGATCAAAGGGGCTTCGACCACCGGCGGCGCGCTGTCGGTCAGCCGTGCTTTCAAGGATGGCTTTTCGCTTCCCGGACGCTTCGAATACATCTCCGCCTCGGGCTCGGGTAGTTCCGCCGTCAACCTTCTTTTTGGCCCAGGCAGCTCCGCCCTCACCTTTACAGCTACGCCTACCTATCAGAAGGGCGGCTTCTTTTTCCGCTCCGACCTGGGCGTGGTGCATGCATCCAACTACACCGCGGGAGATGTCTTTGGCGCGGCAGGGAAAGACGCCACGCAGTTCCGCGCCGCCGGCGAATTCGGCTTCATCTTCGGCGACAACATCACCAAGAAATAACACCCTTCAGACGATCACGGCTTCATTTGAGCCTGTTGATCCGGCCCTGAAAGATATCAGGGCGCGCGATCCGATCCTGGCCACAACACAACGTGGCCAGGGTGCGGCACGCAAAGTTTGCCGCTTCGCTCCAGGCCGATTCCATTCCTTTTGAAGAAGAGCAATCTTTCTTGTTTCTTTATTCTGTCCTCATCAAACCCACCCTAGACTAACTTCATCGAGGATCAACCGGAACCCGCCAAAGGCCATCGCGCAATGCGCGAGTCCCGGTACCCCAGCGCCGCAGTTGTATCTACCTCAAGCGCGCAACACAAGAATTTTGGTTCTTTCGTAACGATTCGCCGGCAGCCTGCTGCCGGGTGAGCCCCACGATTTTCAACCCTCAGGAGATTGCTCATGGCGGAAAATAAAGCACCTCAAATGCAGGCCACACTCGGCCTAACCGGGTTGACCAGTAACGCAATGGCTCTGATCGCCCCTGGCGCCTTCCTTTGGCTTACATTCTTCATGCAAGCCACGGCGGGCGTATCCGGTCAGCCATCGACCGCGCCAGACATGTGGATCGGCATCTTGGCCGCGCTACTGCTCTGTTTAGCAACGGCCGTTGCTTACGCAGAGATTTCCAAGCTCTATCCCGGCACCGGTTCCAGCTACTACTACGCCGAACAGGCGCTGCTCTCCAAAGACAAAGCCTTCAAGTATGCCCGCGTCGCCAAGTTCGTGGTTGGCTGGGGCTCGCACCTTTACTACTGGGTCTATCCCGGCGTGATGGTGGCTACCACCGGCATCTTTGTCGGCTATGTGGTCGGCTTCCTCTATCCCAACTTCCTCAGCGGCTCCAACCCCGGCCCCATCTTCATGGGCCTGGTTGCCGTGGTCTTCTCGTTCTTTGTTGCCTGGATCGCCACCCGCGGCGCCGGCGCCTCGACGGCGGTCAACATCGCCATCAACATCATCCAGATCTCGGCTCTGGTGGTCTTCAGCGTACTGGCTCTGGGCTATCGCGCGCAGCATCCCGATGGCGCCAAGGGCTTCCAGTACGACAACCAGACACTGGCGACCTACACTTATCAGTTCGCCACCGACAAGACCGGCGCCACGCTGCGCGACTCCAGCGGCGCTCCGCTGCCCCTGCTCGATGCCGCCGGCAAGCCCGTGCCTTACACCGTCAGCTATCCGACCAATGACTCGACGGGCAACTTCCTGACCCACCCCAACGCGGCTTCGGTCGTCAGCGTGCACAAATTCAGCTGGATGTTTATCCAGGCCACGGTCGCCATTCTGATCCTGGTCGGCTTCGAATCAGTGACCTCGATGGGCGGCGAAGCCAAGAACCCCACCAAGCACATTCCCATCGCGGTCATCGCTTCGCTGCTGATTCAGGGTGTAGCCTGCTATCTGTTTGAGTACTTCTGCGCCAACTACTTCCTCAACTCCGGCTACACCATGCAGAGCGCGGCCAACTCGGCGGCTCCTATCGGCGACATGATGATCATCGTGGGCGACCAGTTGCTCGGCCAGGGCCATGGCAAGTTCTTCATGCTGGCCGAAGCCTTCACGGTCTTCCTCGCCCTGATCGGCACCACGCTAAGCTGCATGAACACCGGCGCCCGCGTAACCTACGCCATGGGCAAGGACGAAGAGGTTCCCGAGCACTTCGGCATGCTGCACTCCAAATCGCTGACCCCGCGGCGCGCCATCTGGACGCTGGCGATTATCTCGGCCGTGATCGGCATCGTCGCTGTCACGCTGGTCTTCGGTGATGCCGGCGCTCCGACCGACGCGACCATCGCTGCTCTGCCGCACAACATCTTCTCCAACTTCGGCTACTCGACGCACGACAAAATGGCGGCTCTGCCGAACTCGCTGCTGGCCATCACGCTCACGTCGAACTTCGGCACCTTCATCCTGTATGCGCTGAGCTGCCTGCTGTGCATCATCGCTTACCACAATCGTCCGGATCACAACTTTGTCCGTCACACGCTGATCCCCGGCTTCGGTCTGGTCGCCAACCTGATCTGCATGGCCTTCTATGTCATCGGGCCATTCTTCAACCTCGGCACCAAGATGGAACCGCTGTGCGCTCTGGGCATCTCCTTCATCTGGGGCCTCTACGGCGCGGTCTACTTCCTCCGCTCCTCCAAGGCCAAAGGCAAGGCGGCCCTGCTGGAATCGAAGGAATTGGTCTCGTAACCCTTACGGAACGATCACAACACTGTTGGGTGGATCTCCTCTTCAGCTTCGAGTATGAGAGGCTGGAGAGGAGGGCCACCCAATCGTTGTTTGGCTGTTTACCCTGAAATCACCATGAGAACCCGCATCTCCCCCACCGATTTGGCGAGATGCTTTGCGCGGCGGCAAACATGCTCGATGTTCAGTTCGGACAAGTAAGCGACTTCGGAAAAGTACGCACCAATAATGAAGACTCGGCTGGTTCTTTTGTTCCAGCTTCGCGCAAGCAGGCGCGCAGTCACGGCTATCTCTTTGTTGTCGCCGACGGTGTTGGCGGCATGGATCTGGGCGAGGTCGCCTCGGCAACCGCCGTTGAGGTACTTACGCAAGGATTTGCCCAGGCACAGCCGGGCGCCATGCTCATCAACCTGCTGCCCCGGCTTGTCGAAGAGGCCAATACCGCCGTACATGACCGCGCCCTCTCGCCCCAACACGGCGGCCGCAAGATGGCGACGACGATTGTGGCCTGCGCCATGCGCTACGATCAGGCCGTCATTACGCATGTCGGTGATTCGCGCTGCTACTTGGTCCGCAACGGTAAAGCCCGCCAGATCACCCAGGATCACTCGCTGGTCAACGAACAGCGCAAGATGGGCCTGATCTCGGCCGACGAGATCGCCACCTCGGAGTCGCGCCACGTGCTCATCCGCTCGCTAGGCCCGGAGATGTTTGTCTCACCCGACACCGTCGCCGTGACCATTCAACCTGGCGATACCTTTGTCCTTTGCAGTGACGGATTGCACGACGAGATGAAAGAGGACGAGATAGCCCGCATCGTCTCACAGAAAAAAGACGCCTCTCTTCTGGCCAAAGAACTGGTGGCCCGCGCCGTGGAGATCGATGGCGGCGACAACACCACCGCGCAGGTCATCCGCGTGCGCGCCGTCGAGCAGGTGGGCATGTACCGTGGCCGGCCCTACCGGCTACAGGGTTGAGCGCGCTTCCCTAACCCACCGGATTCCTTATTCAAGCTTTACGGAAACCTTATTTTAGGCCGCCTTATTTCCGATAGAGTAGAGAGAACTTCACTGGAGTGGGTGCACGATGAGTTTTTACGACGCCCTGGAACCGGGCGCTACCGTTGACTACTACCGTATCGATCAGGCCATTGCCCGCAGCGGCATGGCCACCATCTACCGTGCCACCGATACGCGCGACAACCGCACCATCGGCCTCAAGATTCCCCACCCCGACATGGAAGCCGATCCCATTCTCTTTGACCGCTTCAAACGCGAAGAGGCCATCGGCGCGCGGCTCAACCATCCCAACGTCATGAAGGTCTATAGCGACGAAAAACGCGCCAAGATCTACATGGTGATGGAGTGGTGCCCTGGCCGGCTACTACGCACCATCCTCGACGAAGACGGACAGATTCCCCAAGAACGCATTCTGCGCATTGCCTGCGAGGTTCTTGAGGCGCTCGAATACATCCACGCCAACGGTGTGGTGCATCGCGACCTGAAACCGGAAAACATCATGGTCGATGAAAACGACCACATCAAGCTCATCGATTTCGGCATTGCCGGCGACACGGAATCGCGCCGCCTGACCTACGCCAACTTCACCGCCACGCTGGGCACGCCCAACTACATCGCCCCCGAGCAGGTGAAAGGCAAGCGCGGCGACGGCCGCACCGACATCTATGCCATGGGCATCATCCTCTACGAGATGCTGACCGGCAAACTGCCCTTCACTGGCCCCAATCCCATGGCCGCCATGAACGACCGGCTGCTGAACTATCCGGTGCCACCCATCGTGGCCAATCCGGCCATCTCCGCCGAACTGCAGGAGGTCATCTACCGGGCCATCGAGCGCGATCCCAAAAACCGGTACGCTTATGCCCGTGAATTCTCAAAGGATCTCGCGCATCTGGACCAAGTTGGCGTCGCCGACCGCCCCGAGTTGCACAACTGGCAACGCCGCAAATCCCATCTTTCCCGCAAAATTCTCTATTACACCGGCCTGGCGCTGATCCCGGTTGTGATTTTGCTGCTGATGGTTTTGCTGGCGCACAAACGCTGATCTCCTCCGCATAAAGAAATCTTTATGGGTTCTTTATTTCCGGGCAATTAGATTAATCGAAAGTACATCAACTGCCCGAAGGAGATCCATGGCAAAGTACAAACTTGAATACATTTGGCTTGATGGCAAAACACCCATCCCTGAACTGCGTGGCAAAACCACGATCAAGTCTTTCGATAAAGAGCCCACGCTGGCCGATCTGCCTCTTTGGGGCTTCGACGGCAGTTCCACGATGCAGGCCGAGGGCAAAAGCTCGGACTTGGTTCTCAAGCCCGTTGCGCTTTATCCCGATGCCTCGGAAAAAGATGCTTTCATCGTACTGAACGAAGTTCTGCTGCCCGATGGCACGCCCCATGCGTCCAACACCCGCGCCACCGTCGCCGACGACGCCGATTTCTGGGCAGGCTTCGAGCAGGAGTACTTCCTTTATGAGGACGGCCGTCCGCTGGGCTTCCCCGCCGAGGGCTTCCCTGGACCGCAGGGCCCTTACTATTGTGGCGTTGGCTACAAGTACGTGGGCTCAGTCGCCCGCCAGATCGTTCAGGAGCACCTCGATCTTTGCCTGGCTGCCGGCATCAACCACGAAGGCATCAATGCCGAAGTGGCCAAGGGCCAGTGGGAGTTCCAGATCTTCGGCAAGGGCGCCAAGAAAGCCGCCGACGACCTTTGGGTCGCCCGCTACCTGCTGCTGCGCTTGACCGAAAAGTACGAAGTCGATGTTGAGTGGCACTGCAAGCCGATCCGCGGCGACTGGAACGGTTCGGGCATGCACACCAACTTCTCCACCAAGCACATTCGCGAAGTGGGCGGTAAGGAATACACCGAGGCCCTCATGGCAGCCTTCAAGAAGAACCGTGAAGAGCATATCGCCGTCTACGGCCCCGACAACCACCTCCGCCTGACTGGCAAGCATGAGACCGCTTCGATCCACGAGTTCACCTATGGACTCTCCGATCGCGGCGCTTCGGTCCGCCTGCCCGTCAACTTCATCAAGAACGGCTACAAGGGCTACTTTGAAGACCGCCGTCCGAACTCCGAAGCCGATCCGTACCAGATCGTCTCGCGGATTCTCAAGACGATCGACAGTGTTCCCACCAAGTAGTTATTCTCTGGTTTCTGCCGGGTCCTTCGGGGCCTGGCAGCACCGGTGGAAAACCGGGCTGAAATTATATTGAACCCCGTATAGAACCAGCCTTTATTTCGCGCAGTTCTCTTCTGCTTTGAGTGCTTTTTGGCGCTCGCGGATTGTCTTGTTTATTTTCAATTGCTCCTTGTGCGATCTGGGTGTTAGATTGGCCCACAGGCCATCTGCGCCACCAGAAGGAGTGCTATGTCTGCCGATTACCGCAATTTTCTCGCCCTATCTTATGCCGAGCTCGAGGAGCTGAATCTGGCCGCCAAGGCCGACCGGCTCAACCGTGTCTCCGCTGACGAGATTCGCGAGAAGCGCCTGAAATACCTCGCCGACGAAAAGCGTATCAAAGCCGTCACCGTCTTGTTTTCCGATCTTGAGGGCAGGCTTCATCTGCTCGACTACGACAAGAAATTTCTGCTGGGCTCCTACGAAAACCTCACCTTCGACGGCTCGTCGATCCGCGGCTTTACCGCGCAAAAAGAGAGCGACCTGCGCCTGGGCATCGATTGGGCCGCCTTCTACTGGGTTCCGGCCGATGTCTTTGGCACCGGCAAAGTGCTGGTCTTCGGCAACGTCATCGACAAAGACGGCACGCCCTACTCGGGCGACCTGCGTGGCGTGCTAAAAAGCTATGCCGAAAAGCTCTTCAAAGAGAAGCAGTACACGCTCAACGCCGCTACCGAGATCGAGGGCTTCCTCTTCGCCGGCAAATCGGCCGAGCAGCACTATCACGAAACCGCCCGGTTTGATTTCATCTCCGACGGCGGTTACTATCACTCGTTGCCGCTCGATCCGCTGCGCCAGTTCATCGACACCTCCGCCGAAGTGCAGCGCGCCATGGGCTTCCAGAACGAGAAGGACCATCCGGAAGTCGCGCCCAGCCAGTTCGAGATCAACTTCGGCTATGCGGAAGTGGTCGCCGCCGCCGATCAGATCCAGCTCTACAAGCTGCTCTGCCGCCAGATCGCCAACAACATGGGTTACACGGCCAGCTTCTTGCCCAAGCCCGTCGTCGGCGTCAATGGCAGCGGCATGCACACCAACGTCTCGGTCTCCCAGGGCAAGACCAATCTCTTCTGGGACGAGAAAGGCGAAGAAAATCTCTCCAAGTTCGGCTGGGACTTTTTGGATCGCATTCTGACCCGCGCGCTGGATCTGTGCCTGATCTTCAACTCCAGCGTCAATGCCTATCGCCGCCTGGACCCGCACTTCGAGGCTCCCAACCAGATTCGCGCTTCGGCCACCGATCGCGGCGCCATGATCCGCGTTCCCATCGGCAACCACCGCTCCATGCGCACCGAAGTCCGCGCCGTCGCTCCCGACGCCAATCCTTACCTAACGCTCTTCAGCATCTTCAAGACCGGCGTCGATGGCGAAATCTCGAAGGAGAAGAACCTTCGCGAAGGCGGCCGCTACCTGCCCGACAACATCCAGACCGCCATCGACGACTTCAGATCATCGAAGTGGATCGAGGCGATCCTGGGCGCCGACGTGCAGGGCCGCTACGTCGACCTGAAGCAAGCCGTTGCCAACCGCTCCCCGCGCGAGCTGGGAGGCATCGTCAAGGGCTCCGAAGTCCAGTTCCATCACGCCGTCTACAACCAGTCGCTGTGGAACCTGTTCTAACCAGCGATGCTGCCTAGACAATGAAGCACGTGAATGAGTGAAGCGAGTGAATGATGAATCCCAGGCATATTTCCCTCGCTTCACCTGCTTCACTCTTTCACTTACTTCACTCCTTCAGTTATTCCGGCTTTACCGGCACATCTTCAACGTGTGTATTGCCGTAGCTGAATCCACCCTTCCCGACGCAGGTGGACGCATCGACCGCCAGGGACGCATGAAATTGCGCCAGGTAGCAGCCAATCGCTGGCGGCGGAAAGCAGACGATGAATTCGCCCTGAAGAGATATCAAAAGAGTGTCTTTTCCCAAGCCGGTATGATAAACCTTGCCTGCTACAGGAAATTTGTGGTCGCCGCCTTGGATAGCTTGCGTGATTTCCGCGATCCCCCCTGCAACACCATCCGCGATTGCCAGCGTGAGGTGCACGATCGGCGCGCCGGCCATGCCGACGTTACCGACGATCAGCTGTACGTTCTTTACCTCTGTTGCCATTTCGCTTTCCTTTCAGTACAAAGTAGCTGAACACGTAGAATTCAACCTGCGCGGCAGCGGGAGAAGTATAACATCCATAGATATCCAACTTAGTTGACTGGCTCTAGCTGTAAACAGCTTGCTGTGCGCGCACATGACACCTTCATGCTAGGTTTCAAAGTTGGGGGTCAATGAATGTATGCCACAGTGGCTTCAGATAGATACCGATACTCCGACTTAGATATCAAACTATATAGGCAAGCAAGATAAAAGGATGAACAGGTACATGGGTAATAGATTGTACAAGGTTGACTTAGTCCTTTTGTTATGTTCGATCGTAACGTGCGGGACTGAAATACCGGGCAGACCGAACGCTTGCTCCCCGCTGCTCTACACAACTTCGGCAGCGATTCCAAGCGAAGCCGCGATTCTGCCCGGTGCGCCATCTACCGTCCAACTTCGCGCCGGCGGTTGCCAGACACAAGGCGATCAAATGTGCATCCGTCAGTCCGCTACCTTTTGACGCAAGCCCACGCGCTTCGTGCAACAATTCAGTCCGTCCCGTGGAGTCCTGCGGCCCGGAGGCTGATACTATTTTCTGCTTCCTCGCTCACAAGCTCCCGTGCTCCCGTCCCTACGGTATCTTCGCCATCGGCAGCTCCATCACCGGGGTGCGCTTGCCGTCCTTTTCGGCGTAGGCCCAGAGGCCGTGAAAGTTCGCCCGCAGACCCGGCTGCGTTTTCAAGAAGGCGCTCAGCGCGGCAGTGGCCTCAGTGCGCTGCGCGGCTGGATCGGTGACGCCGGTCGATTGGTAGACCACCCCCAGATCGGGCTCGTGCAATACGGGATCGAGCGCAACCTCTTCAATCTTCCAGGTGCGGTCGCCGTCGGGAATCGAAAGCGGAAACTCATTCTGCGGTGTGGGCGAGATGAGCGACTGCTCCTGGCGCAGCTTGTCCAGGTTCGGCGAAGAGAGAAAATCCACCGGCAACAAAAGGAAGCGCGCCGCCTCGTAGCTGAACCAGGCGCTCCAGGGATCGGCCTTTGCCAGCGCACGTCCGCGCGCCCAATACCAGACGCCATCGTGGCCATCGAAGACGCCCGGCCGCAGCGTCAGTCCGGCCAACTTCCAGGCCTTCGCCGCGCCGTCCCAGGCCAGCATCAGGCCCATCTGACCGCCCTGCGGTGCACCCACAGCATCGGCCAGAATCACGGCATAGCGGCCCGGCGGCAGCGCGCTCAACTGGATGGTGACAGTCAACGACCCGCTCTGGTTCGAGCAAAAGAACTGCGTATCGGCCGGCGCAGCCTGATTCGAGGCATCCAGCAGATAGACATTCCGCGTTTGGAACTTTCCGCCTTTGATCAACGGCGCGGCCTGATCGACAGTCGCACGCATCGCATCCCAGGACTGCGCCTCCTGCGGCAGCAGAACGGCCTGCAGCGTGGCATAGTCCTGTCCCATCACCGCGTTGGAAATCTGGCCAGTTACGGCCGACAGGGCATCGCGATCCAGAGATCCCAACTCCGCCTGTGCCGTGCAACTGGCCGCGCGGGCAGCCAACGGCGCCAGACAAAAAATAGCCACAGCCAACATCTCCCACCGCAAACGCATCCTTGAAGTCCTCCTGGGCCAAAATTCTTCTTTCGAGCGATTCCGGGCCACTGCTAGTCTAGTACAGTGAGTGGTGGTACATCCTGTTTGGGATGCCAGCCGCCAAGGAGCCGGTTCCGATGCGAACATTCCTAACCCCGCAAGCGGAATCTCCGCGCACTGCCCGCAATGGCCAGCGCAGGAGCGCGGCTGCTATTTCCTTCATCGCCGCCCTGCTTGCCGCGCCGTTGCTTTTAGCCACAATGGACGTTCACGCACAGACTGTAGCAGACAAAACCGCGGCCGCCACATCCACCAGGAAGGCCGTAGCCCGGCACAAGAAGCCTGTCGCAGCGCAACAAACGACAGCACCAGCCCCTGTTTCAGCGCCAGTTCCGGTGGTACCCGAGGCGCCCAAGTGGCCGGCCAACGACCAGCCCAATGCGGCCACGGTCATTTGGGACAGCCAGGGGCTGCGCATTGTTGCCTCGAACTCCAGTTTGTCGGAAATTCTGCAGGATGTGGCTACCAAGACCGGCGCAAAACTGGAAGGTCTAGACACGGATCAGCGCGTCTTTGGCGCCTACGGCCCAGGACAAGCCCGCGACGTGCTGGCGCAGTTGCTTGATGGCTCGGGCTATAACATCGTCATGGTGGGCGACCAGGGCCAGGGAACGCCGCGCCAGATCGTGCTCAGCGCCCGCTCCACGGCAGGAGCAAAAACGCCCTCCAATGGCAATGTACGAGGTTTTCCGGGCAGCGAAGACGACGCTGCAGAGGTAGAAGAACAGGAACCGCCTCAGCCGCCGCAACAGCAACAGGGCCCAGGCCAGAATGGCGCCATGCGCAGCCCGATGTATCAAGGCCCTATGGGAATGCCGCACAGTGGCCAGCAAGGCCAAGCACCATCGCAGCCGCAGGGAATCCAGTAATTTTTTGATTGACCTGCGAAAAAATAATGAACAGCGGCTAAACCACGCGCGCCGGTTGAGCCTTAATCGCCGCCGGGCGATGTTGCGGTCTCATCAGCGAAAAACCGGTCCACAGTACAGCGTATGCAGCCAAAATCCCAAACACCATTGCCCCAATCGATGCTAAAACCAGCATCGTCACGTCCCACCCATTCGACATCCGAGCCGCCTTGACTGAATATGTGTTTAGATTAAACCATGACTTTTAAATGCATGTGTAAGAGATTGCATCGTTGACCATGATTTCTGTTGCCAAATAGAATACCTACAGGGTTTTGTACCAGCGCTTCGCCCTGGCCGGCGTTCCCTGAGCCGTTACTCACTTTTACCTATGTCCATAACGCACATCTCGGTGCGAGGGGCGCGCCAGCATAATCTGCGCAACATCAACGTGCGCATTCCCCGCAACTCGCTCACCGTCGTCACCGGACTCTCCGGATCGGGCAAAAGCTCGTTGGCTTTTGACACCATCTATGCCGAGGGCCAGCGCCGCTACGTGGAGACGCTCTCGGCCTACGCACGCCAGTTTCTCGATCAGGTGGAGCGACCCGACGTGGACGCCATCGAGGGCCTGAGCCCGGCCATCTCCATCGAGCAGAAGACCACCAGCCGCAGTCCGCGATCGACCGTCGGCACCATCACCGAGATCTACGATTACCTGCGCCTGCTCTATGCATCTGTGGGCACACCGCACTGCCCCAATTGCGGCCGGCCCATCGCCCGCCAGACCGCCGAACAGATTGTTCAGCGCATTTTCGAGCTAGGCCAGGGCGAGCGCGTCACCGTCATGGCGCCGATTGTCCGCGGGCGCAAGGGTGAGTTTAAGGATCTGCTGGATGAGATTGACCAGCAAGGGTTTCGCGCCCGTATCGACGGCGAAATGCGCGACCTTTCCGAGCCGCTTTACCTGGACCGGCGCAAAAACCACACTATCGAAGCGATTGTCGACCGCATTCTTCTTCAGCCGCCATCGGCCGAGCACGTGGCCGGCAAGCCCTCGGTGGAAAAGCGCCTCGAACAGGCTGTCTCCAAGGCTTTGCAATTGGCCAACGGACTGGTTCTTGCTGGTTTGAGCAATGGCAGTGAGCAGCTATTCTCCTCGTCGATGGCCTGCCCCGACTGCGGTCTCGACGTACCCAAACTCGAGCCGCGCAGCTTCAGCTTCAACTCCACCTTCGGCGCCTGCCCCAACTGCCACGGCCTGGGCTCGCTCTACGATTTCGACCCCGCCAAGGTCATCACCGACTGGTCCAAACCGCTGCTCGACGGCGGCCTCGGTCCCGGTTCCTCGTCGCAGTACCTTATCAAGCTCATTCATCTGGCTGCCGAGCGCTACAAGATCGATCTGTCGTTGCCCTTTGAGGATCTGCCGCCGCGCCAGCAGCACATTCTCGTCTACGGTCCACCCAAAGCCGAAGCGCCGCGCACCGGCTTCCACGGCATTCTGGATTACCTGCGCAACAATCTCGAAGAAACCGACAGCGAAAGTTTTCGCGAGTCCATGATGGGCTACATGTCGGCCTCGCCCTGCCCGGAGTGCCGCGGCAAACGGCTGCGGCCCGAGTCGCTCGCCGTCAAGATCAACAATCTTTCGATCTCCGACTTCACGGCCCTGCCGCTCAACCGCGCGCTCTCGACGGTCATCAATCTCCAATTCACTCAGCGCGAGGCGCTGGTGGCCGAGCGCATCCGCCGCGAGATCGCCGAACGGCTGGAATTTCTTTGCGCGGTGGGCCTGAATTACCTCTCGCTCGATCGCGGCGCCGCCACGCTCTCGGGCGGTGAGGGCCAGCGCATCCGCCTGGCGACACAGATCGGCTCGCGGCTGCGCGGTGTGCTCTACGTCCTCGACGAACCCTCCATCGGCCTGCATCAGCGCGACAACAACCGGCTCATCGAGGCATTGGAAAAACTGCGCGACCTGGGCAATACGGTACTGGTCGTCGAACACGACGAAGACACCATCCGCCATGCCGATTATGTTCTCGATCTTGGCCCCGGCGCGGGCCGGTTGGGCGGCTACGTCGTTGCCGAAGGCACGCCCGAGCAGATCATGGCGAGCCCCGAATCCATCACCGGCCGCTATCTGAGCGGCGCGGCGACCATGCTGCAACGCTCTGCCCCGCGGACGCTCACCGGCAATTGGCTGACCATCGATGGCGCGCGCGAGCACAATCTGCAGGATGTGAACTTTCGCGTCCCTCTTGGCGTAATGACTGTTGTGACCGGCGTTAGCGGCAGCGGAAAAAGCACTCTCGTCAACGACATTCTTTATCGCTCACTGGCGCAAAACCTCTACGGTTCGCGCGAGGATCCCGGCGCGCACGATGCATTGACCGGCGCCGAACAGATCGACAAAGTAGTGCGCATCGACCAGTCGCCGATTGGCCGCACGCCGCGCTCCAATCCGGCGACGTATACCGGTGTCTTCTCGCCCATCCGCGATCTTTTTGCCCGGCTGCCCGAGGCCCGCGAGCGCGGCTACAAGCCGGGCCGCTTCAGCTTCAACGTCGGCGGCGGCCGCTGCGAGGCCTGCCAGGGCGACGGCCAGCGCCGCATCGAAATGAATTTTTTGCCCGATGTCTTCGTCGAATGCGAGGTCTGTGGAGGCCGCCGCTACAATCAGGAGACGCTGGCCGTCAAATTCCACGGCCACTCCATCGCCGACGTGCTCGACCTGACGATTGAAGACGCACTGCCTGTGCTCGCCGACGTGCCGCAGGTCCGCCAGAAACTGGAAACACTGGTCGATGTCGGTCTGGGCTACATTCACCTGGGCCAGAGCGCGACCACGCTCTCTGGCGGCGAGGCGCAGCGCATGAAGCTGGCCCGCGAACTCTCCAAACGCCAGACCGGCAAAACACTTTACGTACTCGATGAACCCACCACCGGATTGCACTTCGACGACGTGCGCAAGCTGCTCGAAGTTCTGCACCGGCTGGTCGATCTGGGTAATTCTGTGCTCATCATCGAACACAATCTCGATGTGATCCGCAACGCCGATTGGATCGTCGATCTCGGCCCTGAGGGCGGCGAAGAAGGCGGACGGATCGTCGGCCAGGGACGGCCGGCCAAGATCGCAGCCACGCCTGGCTCCTATACCGGCCAGTTTCTCAAACGCTTTTACACCTCAGCCGATGGCCGGCTCGCCGAGGACGAACTTCCGCAAGTATCTGTCACTGACACGAGTGTCTGTACGACTCCCGCGGACACAGACGCACCCTCCACACCCCGCTCTGGCAAAACCGGCCGCCAGCGCGTCGCCACACCGGGTACCACTGCGCGCCGCGAGAAAAAGACGAGACGTTCATGACCGATCAGCCCCACGACAACCTGCGCTCCCCCGCGAACCGGCCTGAATTCACGCCCACCGGGATCGCTGCGCAAGACTCGCTTTCCTCTTCCGCGCCGCTCGATGAGCCCGCGCCGCTCGATGAGCCCGCGCCGCTCGATGAGCCCGCGCCGCCTCGGCCAGCAATGAATACCGCCACGCCGCTTTTCCACTCAGGCGAACCCGCGCTCTTCGCTTCCGTGTTGTCCCCCGATCCAACAACCGAGCGCATCCCCAACTTTGCCCATCTTCTTCTGCTCATTCCTTTCGTTGCATTCGGCATCATCGCCGCCAGCATCGCGCTGTACCTCGGTGTGGACCTGCATCTGTTCGGCGCAACAACTGTCAAAAGCGCCGTTGGCGATATTCACTACCTGCTCGGCAGCGAGATGATCCTCTATCTTTTCGCCCTCCTGCCTTGTCTTTTCATTTTTCCCATCTTCTGGCAAAAGAGTTTCTTCGCCGGCCTGCAATGGAACTTTGCCGCCACCCGGCGCCGTCACCGCAGGTTGGTCTCAACAGCGGCGATCTGCTTTACGCTGGCAATCCTCAATGGGCAACTGATGCCCAGTCCAGATAACGCGCCCATCGAAAAAGTTTTTCGCTCGCCCGGCGCACCCTGGCTGCTGTTTTTCTTCGGCATCACCTTTGCGCCTTTTTTTGAGGAGATGCTCTACCGCGGTTTTCTCCTGCCCTCGCTGGCCACGGCATGGGATTGGGCCGTTGAAAGAACCCTCCACAAACCCGCGCCCCCGCTCGGCGAGAACGGTCATCCACAGTGGTCGCTGCCGGCCATGATCGTCGCCTCGATCTTCACCAGCCTGCCCTTCGCCCTCATGCACGTCGATCAACAAGGCCACGCTCTGGGGCCGTTCCTCCTGCTCATCGTCATCAGCCTGGTTCTGTGCGCCGTTCGTCTTGCCAACCGCTCGCTAGCCTCCAGCATTCTCGTTCATGCCTGCTACAACTTTCTCCTCTTCTCGATGATGCTGATCAGTTCCAACGGCTTCCGGAATCTTGACAAGATGTGAGAAAAGCAGTGAAGGAGTGAAAGGGTGAAGAAGTGAAGGCACAACTCTTTCACTTTTTCACTCCTTCACTTTCTCCCCACACTGCCCACCGCTTACAATCGTATCGATGACAACGCCAACCTACGCCCAACAGCTTTTAGAGATTCTTGCCCGCAAAAGCTTTCGCCTCGGCGAGTTCAAGCTCTCCTCGGGCGGCACCAGCGACTACTACATCGATTGCCGTTTGACGACCCTCGACGCCGAAGGCGGCCGGCTCACCGGCCACGCCGTGCTGCAGCTTTTGGAACAAAACGAAATTGAAGCCGAGGCCGTGGGCGGGCTGACGATGGGCGCCGACCCGATCGTCTGCAACGTCGCCACCGCCAGCGCCTGGCGCGCCAAATCCAATCCCCAGGCGCCTCTGCTTCAAGGCTTCCTCGTCCGCAAGGCCGAAAAGGCTCACGGCACCGGCCGCCGCATTGAGGGCTTTTGCCAAACTGGCGCGCGTGTGGTCATCGTTGACGACGTCTGCACCACCGGCGCCTCGACCATCACCGCCATCGAGGCCGCACGCGAAGCGGGCATGAGCGTCGTAGCCGTTGTTTGCCTGGTGGAACGCGAAGAGGCCAACGGCCGCCCCGCCGTCGAAGCCGCCGCGCAAGGCGCGCCCTTTCTGCGCCTGTTCACCGCCAACGATGTTCGCGCCGAACACAAAAAACAGCTCTAACGCAGCGCTTCTTTTGCGGTGGAGTTATCCCACCCAAGGGACAACGGCAAGAACGCGCTGCGGGGTGGGACAGCCAAACATTATGCATTTAAGAAAGATGCTTTTTAACCGCTTGACCGTGCCTTCTTGCCCCACAACAAAAAAGGCAGATTCCGAAGATCCGGAACCTACCTTTTTTGCTCTCCTCTAGAGTAATTTATTTATCCCATCTCTTTTAATTCAAACAATTTAGATAGATAATTTAACCCAATTAATTTATCTATTTATTCCAAGTCCGGGGTCTGCGTTGCCGCCTTGGCCGCTGGCGCCGCAGCCGCCGTTCCGTTCTGTGCCTGCGCATCCGCGCTCAGATTGCTCAATAAACGCACCTGCACGCGCCGGTTCTCTTTGCGCCCTTCGGCAGTATCGTTCGGGGCCACGAACTTGTCTTTGCCGATTCCCACCAGATAGAACCGGTGCGGCTCAATACCATACTTCCCAGCCAGATACTGCACTACCGCGTCGGCACGGCGCTGGCTCAGATCGTAGTTGTACTGCGCCGATCCCACCGAGTCGGTTCCGCCGGTCACTTCGAGAATGAAATTCTTTGCCGTACCCAACTGCGCGGCAAAGCTGTCGAGCTGTTGCTTATCGTCGCTGGTCAACACGGCCTTGTTGAATCCGAAGGTGACGGAAACATCCGCCTGCTGCTTGTAGCTATCCAGCCCCTTCACCATGCTGTCCAGCGTATCGGCGCGATGTACGGCTCCAGAGGCGGCATTGTTTGCTTGATCGGCGGCCTGGCTGGCGGTCTGCGCGTTGCGGTTCGCCTCATCGGCAGAGCCCTGCGCTTTGCCAATGCCGGCCTGCGCGCGCGTGTCGACATCGTGAATATTCCTGTTGTTCTCGGCTGTCTTCTGGTCCAACGCTCCCGCATGATCGACCAGCGGCTGCGTCTGCGTCCGGACGTAGTTCTTGGTCGCACAGCCGGCCGCGCCTAAAACCACCAACGCTGCCGCGAACGCCAATCCCTTGTTCTGCATCGCTACCCCTCTTCGCCTTTCGGCGGCTGCCGGAGTCTTTGCCTTGCCACCCGGCCATCGATACAACATTTCTGTAAGGGAATATGCATCTAGCGTTCCATTCTCTGTTTCTGTTGTATCAGTTTGAAAATATAGATGATACGTCGATTTACCCCGTCGAGCCTCCTGCGCCCGAACCGTGTACTTTTTACCCGGCCCGGTAAGGATTGCACTCCCGCTCGTGCCATACCTACTCCCTTCTGCCTGCCGCCAGTCACGCAGCCCTCGCAATTGCCGCTATGCTAGAAAGTTGTCGGCCAACATAGGCACCGCTCATGGACCTCTACGAAAAAATCCGTTCGCTGCCCACCCAGCCCGGCGTCTACCTCTACAAAAACGCCGAGGGTGAGGTGATTTACGTCGGCAAGGCGAAGAATCTCCGCTCGCGCGTCCGTTCTTATTTACTCGAAGCCTCGCAGGCCAACGCCAAAACCGGCACGTTGATGCGCGAGGCCGTCGATCTGGACTACATCCTGGTCGCCAACGAGCACGAGGCCCTGGCCCTCGAAAATAACCTGATCAAGCAGCGCAAGCCACGCTTCAATATCTTGCTGCGCGACGACAAGACCTACCCCTACGTCAAGCTCACCATGGCCGACCGCTTCCCCAAGGTCTTTGTCACCCGCCGCCTGCGCAAAGACGGCGCGGCCTACTACGGACCCTACTTCCCCGGCAATCTCGCCTATCGCATCGTCGAGCTGATCCATCGCTGCTTTCTGTTGCCCAGTTGCAAGGTCGATCTGGAGCGCTACCACCCGCGCGCCTGCCTGGAGTACTACATTCATCGCTGTCTCGGCCCCTGCGTCGAGGGACTCACCACGCCCGAGGCCTACCGCGACGCCGTTCGCGACGCGCAGCTTTTTCTGGAAGGCCGCCACGCCGAGCTTGAGCGCATGCTCACCGAGCGCATGATGGCCGCCGCCGAGGCCGAGCGCTTCGAGGCCGCCGCGCGGCTGCGCGATCAGCTCTCCACCGTGCACCAGCTCCAGGAAAAACAGCGCATCGCCACCGTTGAACTCGACGACGATGCCGATGTCTTCGGCTATCACTTTGAAGATGGCGCACTGGCCGTCAACCTCTTCCATATGCGCAACGGCAAGATCGTCGACCGCCGCGAGTTCTTCTGGGAAGATTTGCCGAGTTGGCTCGAAGAACGAGATCTGGAAACAGGGACTAAGGACAAGGGACTAGGGACGGAAGTACAAACCGCCGACCGGGCGCCGCACGAAGTGATTTCGGCGCTGCTCAAACAGCTCTACATCGACCAGCATTATGTTCCGCGCACGATCCTTGTCCCGGTGGACTTCGACGACCGCGAAACACTGACCGCGTTGCTTGCCGAGCGCACCGGCCACAAGATCGAAATCGCCGTTCCGCAGCGCGGCGAAAAACGCTCGCTCGTCGATCTGGCCGGGCAAAACGCGCATCAGTCGCACACGCAGCGCTTCCGCGTGCTCGAGCCCTCGCGCAAGGCCATTCAAGAGGCGCTGGCCGAGGCGCTCATGCTGCCCGAATTGCCCCGCCGCATCGAGTGCTTCGACATCTCGCACATTCAGGGCGCCGAAACCGTCGCCTCGCTCGTGGTTTGGGAAGACGGCCAGATGAACAAATCGGCCTATCGCAAATTCAAGGTAAAAACCGTCGCGGGCGTTGACGACTTCGCGTCGATGCGCGAGGTCATCGAACGCCGCTACCGGCGCATCCGCGATGCGGCATCCAACAGATCTGATTCCATTGCGACGACTCCGGAACAAACTACAAACAACGTTCAGGGAACGCACGAAGTGTCAGGTCACGGCTTCAACCGTGCCGAAAACAGCGCCAAAGATCGTGGGGTTTTAACCCCTGAGGGGAAAAGCAAAGAACCCTCCACCATGCCATCGCTGGTACTCGTCGATGGCGGCCTGGGGCAATTGCATGCCGCCGCCGAGGCCATGGAGTCGCTCGGCATCACCACGCAACCACTGGCCTCCATCGCCAAAAAAGAGGAGATTGTTTACCTCTACGGCAACGAAGACGAGCCCATCGTTCTCGATCGCCGCTCGCCGGTACTGCACCTGATCCAACTCATCCGCGATGAGAGCCACCGCTTCGCCATCGGCTACCATCGCCAGCGCCGCGCCATGCGCGACCGCGACTCCGAACTGCTGGCCATCCCCGGCGTCGGCCCACAGACCCGGCAGCGGCTGCTCACCCACTTCGGCAGCCTGCGCGACGTGCAACAGGCCACCGTCGAATCGCTCGCCGCCGTCGTCCCACGCAAAACCGCCGAAACCGTCTGGAAGCATTTTCACGATCAATCAACGGCGAACCAACCGGGATAAACGCATCTCAATCCGGGGCCTGTCTGGAAGAGAAAACTCCTGCGGGAGAACGCATTCATGGGCGTTGTAACAGTGCGGGCCTGGAGGCCCACACGACAGCCGGTCTGGAGACCGGCGCTACTCGTTTGCTTTGCCCGTGGAAGAAATACGGGCTAACTTTCTCACTGGCCGTTCTACTGCTGGCTCGGCGCCTGCTTCTGGTCTTGGTCCGAATCCGGTTCTTGCTCCGGGGCTGACTCGTAATCCGGTTCTTGGTTCGACACTAGAATCGCGTCGGTCCATTGCTCGGCGGTCTTGCGCGTCCAGTCCGCAGTCTGCTCGTCTTTGTATTGAGCAAAGACGTAGGCGAAGAGCAGCCTCTGCCTGACGCGCAGCAAGATCGTCGCCATCACCATCTTTTTGGTGACACCGTTGATCGTCACCGGAGTGATCATGCCGAATCCCACGGCGTTTTTTTGCGTAAACAGCAGACCGAGCATCACCGGCTTGCCCAGACTCAACTTCTCATTCAGCTTGAGGGTCTTCATCCGGCGGTTGAACTGCGCTTCGCTCTCCTCAAAATCCGCATTGACGATGCTACCCATCTGATTGCCGAGGGTATTGACGAGAGTCGAGAAATCGCTGCTGTCAATGTCGGAGAATTCGGCCGAGCGCAGCGCCTCCACCAGCGCGTACTTGCTCAACCCGCCTTCTGTTTTGGCGCGCAAATGAGCAAGATCCTGCGCCGGCAGATATGCCGCCACCAGGCGATTGGAGTTGGGCACGACAAGATTGAAAAGCGTGCGGTCTTCGTTGCCCACCTCGTTCATGTCGCCGGTGGGCGAGGGCAAGATCAGTGATAAACCGCCCACGGAGAAGCCCGGAATCGAACTGCCGCCGCCCGCAGTAAAGACCCACGGCGACGTCTGGTTCGGCTTCTGCTGCGGAGGATTCACTGCGCCAGAGTTCTGCTGCGCCTGGAGAGCAAATACCGGTGTTGCTCCGGCGTGGAATGCGGCGAGGGCCATGGCTGCAAAAAATATACGGCTATTTTTAAATGAATCAAGATATAAATTCACGGTTTCTCCTGATGTTCCTATCGAATTGTTTATTGATGCAGGGCTTGGTTGGCGACGATTCTCATTTTTGGCTTGGGAGTTACGATCAATATACAGGAAACAGAGAGCCGCTCATCGTAGGATAGACAATATGGACGCCGTACGCATCGACAAATGGCTTTGGGCGGCGCGTTTCTTCAAGACGCGCGGGTTGGCCTCACGCGCCTGCGATCTGAACCGGATTCAATCGAACGGAGTGCGCTCCAAGCCAGCGCGCGAGGTTCGCCTGGGCGATCGCATTCATATTGAGTGCGAGGGCGGCATCTTTGAAGTGGATGTGCTCGGGGTGAGCGAGATGCGCGGCCCGGCAGCGGTGGCGCAGACTCTATACCGCGAGACCGAAGCCAGCCGCGAGGCGCGGTTACGCGCCATCGAAGAACGCAAAGCGATGCAGATCTACGCGCCTCTACCCGAGCACCGGCCATCGAAGCGCGACCGGCGGCGGATCATACAATTTCGCGGCCGCGGATAAGGCAATCAAATTGGATCACCATCAGAGACACAAAAGCCCGGCACTGAGCCGGGCTTTGCGTTCAGCTCCGCGGGTGGCCGCTACGCAATAAGGCCCTTGATCTTCTCTTCAAGCTCTTCCTGCGAGTGATATCCCACTACCTGATCAACCACCTTGCCGCCCTTGAAAAACAACAACGTCGGAATGCTCTGGATGCCATACCGCGACGAAGCGGCGCCATTCTGATCGACGTTGACTTTGCCGACCTTCAGCTTGCCGGCAAAACTCTCAGCCAATGCATCGACTACCGGCGACATGATCTTGCACGGGCCACACCATACTGCCCAAAAATCCACTAAAACCGGCTGCTCGCTTTTGATCACTTCCTGATCGAAAGTTGCATCGGTAACTTCTAAAACTGATTCTCCAGCCATGCTCCTCCTCGTAATCTCGCATCCTTGATTTTACAAGAACCCGTCTACAAATCAGATGCGGCAAAGAAAGACAAAGTCGCAGCGAGGACTGTACAGGTATTAGACAGTGGCGGAGCATCCCATTGGAAATCGCACAGAAAACCAGGTTCGAGCAAACCTTTACATAAATTAGAAGCGCCCGGATCCACAAGGAATCACGGGCGCTAGAGCAGCCCTCCCCCAGAACTGCTCACGGTGCGAATGTAGTTGATAAATAGATAAATAGCAAGTGAACTTAAGTAACATTACCGGTAATCAAATTGCCATCCACACCGCACCGCGGAATGCAATCTTAAGCGGATGGTTTGGAATCAAACTGGGTCGAAGAACGATGAATGGTTTCTAGCGGGCAATATTTTCAATCATTTGCTTTGCCCCGGCCGTCGACAATCTGCTCACAACCTGCTCGGCCTGAACGCGCCCAAAAATCGCTTTTTCTATCGCCGAAGAGGCCGCGGCAAGGTTACTCCCTTTGTCAACAACGATCAGAACCGCAGGCCCGGCGCCGCTCAAAGCAGCCCCTAGAATTCCATTGCTGCCTACCAGGGGCAGAAGCAATGGCAACAGAGGGCAGATGTTTTCCCGGTACGGCTGATGGATGCGATCCTTCATGGCCAGCCCCAGCAGATCGCCGCGGGCCTGCTGGAAGGCCAGGCCCAACACCGAGACCGATTGCAGATTGGCGACCACGTCTTTCAACGTATAGCAGGCCGGTAAAACTGCCCGCGCTTTGCTAGTGGCAAGCGAGGCGGCAGGACAAACAACGATAGCGCGCCAATCTTCGGGCGGCTTCACCTGCGCCACTTTCACATGCCCATCCTGGCAGGCAGCCGCGACAAATCCACCCAGCCAACAGGCGGCCACATTATCCGGATGGCCTTCGCGCGCATAGGCCTCATCCAGAACCCGCTCCGCGCTCCAGTCCAACTGGCCAAAATGCACCGCCAGGGAGATCCCGGCCAGCAGCGCCGCCGCCGAGGAACCGCAGCCCATGGCCAGCGGAATTCCATTGGCAACCTGCAGCGCCAGCGGCACAACGGGCCTTTCGTTGGCCTGCAAAATCTGCTTGTAGGTCTCCAGAATCAGGTTGCCCTCAAGCCGCGAGCAGCTCTCGGCATTGCGGCCGGTAGCGGCGATGGAAAATACCTCGGCCGACCCGGCCTCAATCTCCAAAGCAAAGTCCAGAGCGATGGCGACCGCGTCAAAACCGGAACCTAGATTTGCCGATGTGGCGGGCAGGCGCAGCCGCCACATATTGCCTTCACCACTCATCCCACTAGGCCTTTCAGCGCCCCCAGCACCGCATCCGGCGTGGCGTCCAAAGCAATCGCGTTCCGCTGCAATCCCTTGATCTGCGATTCAAAGCCACGCGACTCTTCCGGGGTCAGCAGTTCGCCGCGATGGAAGCCGATGGTATAGTCGGCATCTTTGAGCGTGTGCCCGGTCAGCACCAGAACCACGGTTTCTCCAGAGCGGATGACGCCCTGCTGGCGCAGCTTCTTCAGCCCGGCCAGAGTCACCGCCGAAGCCGGTTCGCAGCCCAGTCCCTCAGCGCCAATTTCGGTCTTGGCGAGAGCGATCTCGGCCTCGTTCACATCCAGGCACCAACCGCCGCTCTCCTGAATCACCCGCGCCGCCTTGCGCCACGAGGCAGGATTGCCGATGCGGATCGCCGTGGCCCGGGTGTGCGCCTCAACCGGCTCCAGCGTCTTGCCTTGATGGTTAGCAAAGCTGCGCGCCAACGGATTGGCGCCTTCAGCCTGAATCACCGAGATGCGCGGCAGTCTTGCAATCAGGCCCAGTTCGCGCATCTCGCGGAAGCCCTTGCCCAGCGCCGAACTGTTGCCCAGATTGCCACCCGGCACGATGATGTGATCGGGCACATTCCAGTCAAAGGCCTCGGCAATTTCCAGAGCCGGGGTCTTTTGCCCCTCCAACCGGTAGGGGTTCACCGAATTCAATAAATAGATCGGCGCCCGTTGCACGATCTCGGTCAGCACGCTCAGGCAGCCATCGAAATCGGTTTTCAACTGGCAGGTCACCGCGCCGTAGTCCATGGCCTGCGAGAGCTTGCCCCAGGCAATCTTGCCGTCGGGAATCAGCACCAGGCTGCGCAGCCCGGCGCGCGCCGCATAGGCCGCCATCGCGGCCGAGGTGTTGCCGGTCGAAGCACAAGCCACCCACTCAAAGCCCCGCTCCCGCGCCACGCTCAGCGCCGCCGTCATGCCCGTATCCTTGAACGAGCCGGTGGGGTTCATGCCCTGATGTTTGGCAAAGATCTGATCGACACCCAGCGCCTTGGCCGTGCGCGGCATGTGATAGAGCGGTGTATTGCCCTCGCGCAGCGAAACCGCGTTGCCGAAGTTATCCAGAATCGGCAGCAGTTCGCGGAAGCGCCATACACCGGACTGATCCAGCCCCTCGGACGAACAGCGCCGCTCGCGCCACAGCCACTTCAGCGCCCCGGCATTGGGCCGGTCGTTGCCGCCGCGCTCGCTCCAGCCCGGATACTCGACCTCAAACAGTTCTCCGCACTGGGCGCAACGGAAGTCAGGACGCGCCTCGGCGCCCGCGATCTGACTGCCACACCCAAAACAACGCAAACGATGTAAATTGTCGTTCATAGCTAGTGTTAGCCTAACAGTAACCGGCGGATTTTGGCTGTGATTTGGGTCCATGAGCCGGGACGGCCGCGCAACAATTTTATCCAAATTACATGCCGGGCAGGGACGCGGCTGGAGAAGCGGCTTTTCTCTCGGAGCCGGTGAAAGGTCTGCCTCTGCCGCAACCTGCCGGCAGATGATAGGAGGATGAAGAAACCAGGATGGCCACGATAAAGACAGACCGCAAAAGCGCTACCGGAGAAACAGTACCGCAGAGGGCAAAACGGCCGCGCGGGCCACTCGCCGAAGAGCGCGTGGCCGCCATCCTCAAAGCGCTCGACGAGGCATATCCCGAAGCCGAGTGCGCGCTCACGCACAGCTCGCCGTGGGAGTTGCTGGTGGCAACGATCCTCTCAGCCCAGTGCACCGATGTGCGCGTAAACATGGTCACGCCGGAGCTCTTCCGCCGCTTCCCTACTCCCGAGGCGATGGCCAAGGCGACGCTGCCACAACTCGAAGCGCTCATCCGCACGACAGGTTTTTATCGCAACAAGGCCAAGTCGATTCAGGGGGCGGCGCGCAAGCTGGTTGCCGATTTCGGCAGCCAAGTTCCCGAAACGCTGGCCGAGCTAACAACACTGCCCGGCGCGGCGCGCAAGACCGCCAACGTGGTTCTTGGCGTGGCCTTCAAAAAGGCTGAGGGCATCGTGGTCGATACGCATGTGCTGCGCATCGCCCGCCGCCTGGAACTGGCCAAGACGGAAACGCCGGAGAAGATCGAGCAGGAGTTGATGCGGATCTTGCCGCGCAGCCGCTGGATCGGCTTCTCGCACCAGATCATTCACCATGGACGCAAGGTGTGCCAGGCGCGCAAGCCCAAATGCGACCAGTGCAATCTGGAGCCGCTCTGCCGCGCCAAAGACAAGAGCTGGAACTCCTGAGAATTTACTGTTTGCGGAAGCGCAACTAAACGGTGACCAGATAATTTTGTTTCATCTAGACATGAGAGCGGATTTAGAAACCCGCCTCACAGCCGGTCTGGAGACCAGCGCTACATTTTTGCGCAGTTTCTTCTAAATATGGTTAAAAACCTATTTGGCAAGATCCATCAGATAAACAGTCTGGTCATTCATCAGAATGTACGATTTTGCTGGGTCTTGAAGAGAATATCGGATACGAATCCGATCGCCCCCACGAAATCCATTTCCAAAGTCCCTGGCTGAACCCGAATACCAGAAGCCATTGAGATAGGAGCCCGCGTGTCGTGAATCGCGAACCCTATACTTGTATCGAATCTTAACGAATGGATACATTCCTTGGTCGATTTGCACAGAAGAAACCACACCATCGATCTGGGCCCAATTTCGGCAACGAAATTCCAGAAACCAGCGCATGAAGGTTCGCCACAGAAACACGACGATATTGTCCGCGATTAACGGCATCGATCAACAATAGAAGATGGCACAAATAAAGATCAATCGGAACGATACAAAGCAATGCCGCAACTTTTGATATTTCACATCGATCAATTTTTAAGCAGCATCCGCTCGACAGCGGCGATCAACGATTGAATCTCCGAGAGGCTTGCTTCTGCCGCGGGCTCCCAGCCATGCTCGCGCAGGGTCTGGCTGGTGACCGGGCCAATGGAAACGGCGGCCACGCCGGGCAGTGGAAACGCGATTCCAGCCTGCCGCGCGGCCTCGGCGAGGTGGGTCACAGCCGACGAGCTGGTAAATGTCGCCGCGTCGATTCCGGCGGCCAGCGCCTGGCGCAACATCATCGGCGAGGCTTCGGGCAACACATTACGGTAGGCATCGACCACGTCAACCGTGGCTCCGGCGGCGCGCAGCGCATCGGGAATCACGTCGCGGGCAACCTCGGCGCGAGCCAACAACATCCGCTGGCCGGCAACTTGCCCGGCCAAGCATTCCACGAGCGATTCGGCGACATAATTTTTGGGAACCAGATCGACATCGAGTCCGGCCTTGCGCGCGGCCTCGGCTGTTGCCTCGCCGATGGCGGCAACGTTCGGTCCCGCGATCCGGTCCAGTGGTCTGCTCAATGCAATTGCACGCTCAGCGAGAGCTCGCACGGTATTGGCGCTGGTCAGGATCAGCCAATCGTAGCTCGCCAGCGCGCCGAGGGCTTTATCGAGCGGCGCAAGATCGGCGGGCGGCCGAATCTCCAGCACCGGAACCTCGACCGGCTCGGCGCCGAGCGCGCGTAATCCCTCGCTCAGCTTGCCGGCCTGATGCGCGGCGCGTGTCACCAGAATGCGCCGTCCGGCAAGCGATTGCACGGTCATTGGCAGACCTCCAACAGAGGGCCGGCGCCAGCTGCGATCAGCAGCTCCGCAACACTTTTGCCCAGCGCAACCGGATCGGCCTCAGCACGCGACACGCAATGATGCACGCGCACCACAGCGCCCGATTCCGGCGAGGCCACAACGCCAAAGATCTCAAAGCTGCTGTCGCCGGTATCTTTCGCCGGACGGCAATAAACGCCAATCGGCACCTGGCAGCCACCACCCAGCGCGGCCAGCGCCGCCCGCTCGGCCGTTACGGCAAAACGCGTGTCGGCGTGATCCAGAAAAGCCACGGCATCGATCACGGCAGCATCGTCTTTGCGCGTCTCGATTCCCAAAGCACCCTGGCCGGCCGCCGGACAAAAATGCCTGGGATCGAGCCGCTCGCGCACCCAATCGGTTTTGCCCAACCGGTCGAGCCCGGCCGCGGCCAGCAGAATCGCATCCACTTCGCCCTCGGCCAGCTTGCGCAACCGCGTATCCACGTTGCCGCGAAACTCTTTCAGCTCCAGATCGGGCCGCAGCGCCTTGAGTTGCGCCCGCCGCCGCTGGCTGCTGGTGCCCACGCGCGCGCCTTGCGGCAATGCGGCCAGATTGGCGAACTGCACGGAAACAAATACATCGCGGGGATCGACCCGCGCAGGCGTTGCCGCCAGCGCAAAGGGCGCGGGCAACTCGGTGGGCAGATCCTTGAGCGAATGCACGGCCAGATCGATATGTCCACCGGCCAACGCCTCTTCAATCTCTTTGGTGAACATGCCCTTGGCGCCAACTTCGGCAAAGGCCACTTCCTGCAGCCGGTCGCCCGTAGTCTTGATGATCTCGATCCCAGTCTCGTGCCCGGCGCCGCGCAACAATGCCGCAATATGGTTGGCCTGCCAGAGCGCGAGCTGCGATCCGCGGCTGCCAATCCGTAATTTCATCGCTGCACCTCCAGGCCGTCATCAAGGGTTCGCGCCTCGATTGTACCTTGGTTTTCGGCGGCAAGCGCGGGCTTGACCGACCATTCTTCGCAGAGCACTTCCAGCCGTGCCCGATCGCCCTCGCGCGCCGCCTGCTTGAGAGCCTGCATCGCGGGATGAAGAAATTTGTTGACCAATCCGCGCGTCAACGCCTCGACGGCCTCCTGCTGTTCGGCGGTGAGCGAACCCAGTTTGCCGTGCAGCCGCGCGATCTCGGCCTGGCGAATCTCTTCGGCACGGCGCTGCAAAGCCACGATCGCCGGAGCGGCATTCACCGTCCGCTGCCTGGCGAAGAAGCGCTCGACCTCGGCGGCAATCAACGCCTCGGCATCGACAGCCTCGCGGCTGCGCTCTTGCATGTGCGCGGCGGCCACCTGTTGCAGATCGTCGATATCGTAAACAAAGATGCCGTCGATCTTGTTCAGCGCCGGATCGACGTTGCGCGGCACGGCCAGATCGATAAAGAACATGGGCCGGTTGCGGCGGCGTTTGAGAAATTTGCGCCCATGCATCTTGCCGAAGATCGGATGCGGCGCGCTGGTTGAAGCGACGACAATATCGGCTTCCGCGGCCACCTCGTAGAGCTGTTCGAGCGGCACCACGCGGCCGCCGATGGGCCCGGCGATGGCCGCGGCCTTCTCTGCCGTGCGATTGGCCACCATCACGTTCTTCACGCCCTGCTCGACCATGTGCCGCGCGGTCAACTCGCCCATCTTGCCGGCGCCAACCAGAAAGACCGTTCGCTCTTCAAGCGAGCCGAAGATCTTGCGCGCCAGCTCCACGGCAACCGAGGCGATGGAAACCGAGTTCGCACCAATGCCTGTCTCGCTGCGCGCTTTTTTGGCGGCGGCAAAGGTGCATTGCAACAGATGTTCGAGTTGTCCGGCAACGGTTCCGGCGGCCTTTGCTGCCGCGAAGGCTTCCTTCACCTGGCCCAGAATCTGCGCCTCGCCAACGACCATCGAGTCCAGGCTGGCAGCCATGCGAAAGAGATGATTCACCGCCTCGCGGTCGCGAAATTCGTATAGATGCGGCGCCAGAGTCTCGGGCGCAAAGCCGAAGTAGCGCGTGAGAAACTCGTGCAGCGCGGTCTCGGGCCCATCGACGGCCGCCAGCAACTCCACGCGGTTGCAGGTGGAAACGATCATGCACTCGGCGACTCCGGGCGTCGCCGCCAGCGACCGGATGGCCTCGGCCAGCTCGCCGCGGCTGACGGCAATCTTTTCCCGAAGCGCGATAGGCGCGGTTTTGTGGTTCACGCCAATGAGTTTCAACATCATTGCGGACCGAACCTGTGCACGTGGCTGAAGAGATTCGCGGCCCAAACGGCCATCATCACCACCAATGCCGCGCCAGAGACGTAGGCCGCCCTGCGTCCGCGCAATCCGGCGCCTCGGCGGACCAGCAACAGCACAACGTAGATCGCCCACATCACGAACGAGGCGAGAATCTTGGGATCGCGATAGTAGGCCGCGCCGAGCGAGGTCTCTTGAACGAGCACCGAACCGATGATCAAGCCCACGGTCATGCAGGGAAAACCGAATTCAAGCGTGGCGTGCGCGATCCGCTCCAGCGTGTCCAGCGGCAGCAGCCAGTTCAGCAACGAACGCGATGACGTATTGCCCGGACTTATTTTGCGCTTGATGCGCCGCTCGGCCACCAGATACATCAGCGAGGCCAGCAGGCTGAAGCACAGCGCCGCATAGGCCAGCAGCAACGCGACAATATGCGCCACCAGCCAACTGATGCGCACACCCGCCGAAGGAAAATGGTAGGAGTCTGGTCCCAGCGCGGGAATAAAGACCAGGAAAAATGTTGCCGGCAGCGCGAAGATGCCCAGCGAGATGGCGTCGTAGAGCCACCAGACAAGGAAGAACAACCCGGCCACGGCCAGCCCCAGCAGCGACTCGATCTCACGCACGCCGACCGGCATCCAGCGATGGGCCACCACCAGCATTTCCGTGGAGGAGACGAAGTGGAAAAAAAGCCCGAGCCCGCCCAGGTGCACGCAGATCTTGCGCCAACGCAGGGAGCCCGACAACACTGCCGGGAAGACGGCCACCGAGGCCGTTGCATAGAGAATGGCCGCAACTCGTAGCCAAAGAAGGTACATGGCTTCTCTCACCTACCGGCGCAACATCTCAGTATACTGTGATCGGAATCACTTGGCAGGGATTTCTCACGCACATGCTCTGGAAAAAACCTTCTGTTTCTCGCCTGGAGGAAGAAACAGCATGGGCTTGGAAGCCCACGAGGCAGCCTGTCTGGAAACCAGCGTTACAGATTCATCCAATGGGCCGTAAACGCCGGTGGGAAATGGATCGAATCAAACAGCCCGCCTCGGCGGGCGCGAGACGGTCGCCCAAGGCGCTAGCCTTGGGAACCTGGGCAGGCACCAGCGGCCAGCCCGCTTGAGCGGGCGCAAGAAATACGCCGCGGAACCCACATTTCGGATTATTCCTAGACAGCAGTTCCACCAAGCTACAAAACCGCATCCAAAAACCAAGCCCTCGCGCGTTAATCTTGTAATCGACCGTGATCGAAAAAGAATCCCCACTGCCCCTGAACCCGGAGACCGAAACCACGCCTGCCAGCGAGGCCGAGCCAGAATTTGCCCTGACGGCTCTTGCCGCGGACCGGCCCGCCGCGGCAAAGAAAAATGCCGAGAAGAACGCCGGCGACCTGACGCCCTTCATGCGCCAGTGGACCTCGGCCAAAAAGCAGAATCCCGATGCGCTGCTGTTCTTCCGCATGGGCGACTTTTACGAACTGTTTTACGAAGACGCCACAGTGGCCAGCCGCGAGTTGCAACTGACGCTGACGGCGCGCGACAGAGAACGCAGCCAGCCCATGTGCGGCGTGCCCTATCACGCCGTCGAGCAGTACCTGACGCGGCTCTTGCGCAAGGGCTACCGCATCGCCCTCTGCGACCAGATGGAGGACCCCAAGCTCACCAAAAAGCTGGTCCGCCGCGAAGTCACGCGGGTGCTCACGCCCGGCACGGCGCTCGATTCCGGCCTGGGCCAGGAGCAGAACAACTTTCTCTCGGCCATCTACGAGTGCCGCGCCTCGCATGGCGAGCCCATCTGCGCGCTGGCGCTGCTCGATGTATCCACCGGCGAGTTCCGCGCCATGGAGTTTCGCGGCGAAGCGGCACGCGCGCAGGCGGTTGACGAGTTGCTGATGGCAGCGCCCAGCGAGGTTCTCGCCCCTGCCAGCGCCGATTTGCCCGCCCTGCTCGAACGCATTCCCGCCCGCACGCGCATCGACGATTGGGTCTGGACCAGCGAGTTCGCCGTGCCACTGGTGGAGCGGCAACTGAATGTCCACTCGCTCGAAGGCTTCGGGCTGGCCGGTCACGAACCAGCCGCCATCGCCGCCGGAGCCGTGCTGCATTACGTCCGCACCACGCAGAAAAACGAGGCGCTGCACATCGACTCGTTGCGCTTCGAAGAGCACTCTGCGGCTCTCGAACTCGATCAGGTCACGGTGCGCAACCTGGAATTGGTCGAGCCGCTCTTCTCTGGCCAAAACGACGGCGTCACGCTCTTTCGTACTCTCGACGCCTGTCTCACGCCCATGGGCAAACGGCTGCTGCGGGCGACGATTTTGCGCCCGCTCAACGACGCCGCGCGCATCGAGGCCCGCTACGAGGCCGTCGCCGAAGCGCATGGCGACCTGCTCAAGCGCGAGGAGTTGCGCCAGGCCTTCGGCGGCATTCTCGATCTGGAGCGGCTGCTGGCGCGCATCTCGCTGGACTCGGCCGGCCCGCGCGATCTGCGCTCGCTGGCGGCAAGCCTGGCCCGGCTGCCGGGGCTTAAATCCGCGCTCGACGCACTGGCCGCGCCGCTCTGGCGCACGATCGCCCATACTCTCGACACGCTCGACGACGTGACCGCACGGATTGCAAAGAGCATCGTCCCCGAGCCGCCACTGACATTGGCCGATGGCGGCGCAATCGCCACGGGCGTCGATGCGGAACTCGACGAGTTGCGCTCGATCTCGACCAGCGGACGGCAGGCCATCGCCGCCATTGAAGAGCGCGAGCGGCAACGCACCGGCATCGGCTCGCTCAAGGTGCGCTACAACTCCGTCTTCGGCTATTACATCGAGATCACCAAGGCCAACCTGGCCCATGTGCCCGACGATTACGAGCGCAAACAGACGCTGGTCAACGCCGAGCGCTTCACCACGCCGGAGCTGAAGGATTACGAGCGGAAGATTCTCTCCGCGCACGACCGCTCCATTGAAATTGAAAAGCGGATCTTCGCCGAGTTGCGGCAATTTGTGCTCGAAGCCGCCGGCCGCATTCGCCGCAGTTCGGCCGCCGTCGCCGAGGCCGACTTACTGGCCTGCTTTGCGCACCTGGCCGCCGCGCGCCGTTACACGCGGCCGCAACTGAGCGACGAACCCGTGCTTGAAGCCGTCGCCGCGCGCCATCCCGTCATCGAGCAGTGGCTGGAAGAGACCCGCGAGGGCCGCTTCATCGCCAACGATCTGTATTTGAATTCGAGTGGCGAAGGGCCGAGCCTGTTGCTGATCACCGGACCCAACATGGGCGGCAAAAGCACTTATCTGCGCCAGGCCGCGATGCTGGTATTGATGGCGCAGATGGGCAGCTTCGTCCCTGCCGAGCGGCTCCGGATCGGCCTCGTCGACCGCATCTATACGCGCATCGGCGCCAGCGACAATCTGGCCCGCGGCCGCTCGACGTTCATGGTGGAGATGACCGAGACAGCGACGATTCTCAACACCGCGACGCGCCACTCGCTGGTGCTGCTCGACGAGATGGGACGCGGCACCGCGACCTTTGACGGCCTCTCGCTGGCCTGGGCCACGGTCGAGTATCTGCACGCCGAGGTGGGCGCGCGCACGCTCTTCGCCACGCATTACCACGAGCTGACCATGCTTGCCGAAAAGTTGCCGCGCGTATGCAATCTGCGCGTGGGCGTCAAGGAATCTCCCGCGGGGATTGTCTTTCTGCACAACATCGAGCCCGGCGCGGCTAGCAAAAGTTATGGCATTGAAGTGGCCAGGCTCGCCGGCCTGCCCGCGGCTGTCATTGAGCGCGCCCGCCACATTCTGCGCCAGCACGAAAAGCAGGAGCAGCAAAGCGTGCAGGTCGAAACCGCGCCCGACCCCATGCAGATGACCATCTTCACGCCGCTCTCGCAGAAGATCGTTGACCGCATCGAGGCTACCGACGTGAACTCTCTGACGCCGCTACAAGCGCTGAATCTGCTGGAAGAGTTGCAACAGGAGTTAAAACAAAAGGGACTAGGGACTAGGGACTAAGGACGGACGGAAGCCACGCTTTCCGCAAGATGCGCGTATGTTTTGTATCGCAGTGCGACTTCGGCGGCAGCGCAAAAATACAACCGGAGAAGCCGAAGTGTCGGGGCACGAGTGAACTCGTGCCGCCAGTTTGCATTTTTGCAGTATCGGGCTTTAGCCCCTGTTTCTGAGACAAAACGGTAGAAACGTAGTTTATTGTTTGTCGCACTCAAGTGAGGGATTGTATGGCCACAACATTGCGCGAAGCGGTAGGCAGTCTGATCGTCGCCGGGCTCAACGGAACCGAGTTGACCGGGCTCGAACGCGCCTGGCTCAAGCTCGTCCACCCGGCGGGAATCATTCTCTTCCGGCGCAATATCGCCGACGCCAGGCAGACCCGCGCTTTGCTTGCCGAGGCGCAACAATATTGCGCGCCGCACGCGGCACGTTTCGTCGATCTCGAAGGCGGCACGGTGGACCGGCTGCGCGACGCGCTGGCGCCAATGCCTTCCGCGCAGTCGGTCGCGCGCGCCTCGCTGAACTCCGGCTCATCGACACTCGCCCGCGAACACGGCGAGCTGATTGCCCGCGCGGTACAGGCCTTTGGATTTAACTCGACGCTGGCTCCTGTGCTCGATCTGGCGTTGCCCGCATCGGCCCAGGTGATGGGAAGCCGTTGCGCCGCGCCCGACGCTGCCGGTGTCGTAGCCTACGCGCAGGAATTTCTCGCCGGACTCGCGGCCCAAAATGTTGCCGGCTGCGCCAAACACTTCCCTGGCCTCGGCGGCGGAACCCTCGACTCGCATCAACTCACGCCGGCCATCGAGCGCACGTGGCAACAATTGTGGAGCGGCGATCTGGCGCCCTATCGCGCGCTGCGCGAGCATCTGCCCATCGTCATGGTCAGCCACGCGGCCTACCCGAAAACAAAGGGCAAAAAACGCCCGGCCAGCGTCTCCAGCTTCTGGATCGAAACCGTGCTGCGCAAGCAGATTGGCTATCGCGGCCTGGTGCTCTCCGACGATCTCGAGATGGGCGGCATCCTCAACTATTGTTTGATCGAAGAGGCCGCCATCGAGGCCATTCGCGCGGGCACGGAGATTGTCGAGATCTGCCATAGCGCTGAACTAATCCTGCGCGCCTACGAGGCACTGCTCGCTGAAGCCGAACAATCGCCGGCCTTCCGCAAACTGCTGGTTGCCCGCGCCCGCGCAGCCGCCGGCAAACGCGAAAAAACATTTCGCGCCGAACTGGCTCCAGCGCTTGGCGCAAAACAGTTCGACTCATTGCGCGCGAAAATTCTGCGCTTCGCCGAAACCGTCTCAAATGGTTCAAAATAGTGTTTTGAGAGAGCAACAAAATTTGTCGTGGCGATGGGTGCGGGCTTTAGCCCGTACATAATATGCAGAATGAGTTGGTGAGGGCTTTAGCCCCTGAGGGTGTTTTTCGATGAGCATAAAGCCCATGATCGTTGCCGGCGTGATGAGCGGAACTTCCGCCGATGGCATCGATGTTGCCGTGGTGAGAATTTCCGAACCCCACCCTAGCCACAAAAACAAGAACGCGGCGAGGGTGGGGCACCCGGACTTGAAGCAGACCGAACGCCCCAAGCTCACGCTGCTGGCCCACGAGGGATTCGCCTACCCGGCCGCGCTACGCCACGCCGTGCTGGCGGCGATGAACGCTCCGGCGATTGCGGCGGCCGATCTGGCGCGGCTGAACTGGCGTCTGGGGCTGGCTTATGCCGAAGCGGTACAGCAAACCGCGCAGCGCCACAAGATCAAGCTCGACCTCGTCGGATGCCATGGCCAAACGCTCTATCATCAGGCGCAACCGGCGCCTTTTCTAGGCCGCAAATTCGCCTGCACCTGGCAGGCCGGCGAGGCGCAGGCCATCGCCGCGCTTGGCATTCCTGTGGTTTCGAACTTCCGCCCCGCCGACATCTTCGCCGGCGGCCAGGGCGCGCCGCTGGTTCCCTTCCTCGACTACGCTCTCTTCGCACATCCGCGCCGCGGACGCGTGCTGCAGAACATCGGCGGCATCGCTAATCTAACCGCTATTCCGGCAGGCGCTCCGCCGCACGAAGTGGTTGCCTTTGACTCCGGCCCCGGCAACATGATCGTCGATTGGCTGGCGCAGAAACTCTTCGGCCGCAAATTCGACCGCGGTGGCGCGCTGGCCGCGCGCGGAAACATTCTTGAAGCGGTATTGAAAGAAGCCTTGCAGAATCCCTACTTCCGGCTTCCACCGCCCAAGACCGCCGGCCGCGAACAGTTTGGCCGCGAGTATGCCGCGAAATTTCTTGCAGCATGCCGCAGAGCGAGTAAAAATCCCGAAGATGCTTTGGCGACAGCCACGGCGCTGACCGCCGAAACAATTGCGCGGAGCTACGCGCGTTTTGTGCTGCCGAAGATGATGACCTCAGGGGCTAAAGCCCCCACGGATGGGATCGCACTTGCGGCACGACTGAAGTCGTGCCCTGATACTTCTTGCCTCTACGGCGAAAATCTTTCAGCATCCGCGAAAATCTCCCGGGTATCTTCGCGGTCTTCGTACAGGCTAAAGCCCGTACCCATCAATCTGAAGCCCGAGCACTACAACCAAAAGCGCGAATACTACAAGCCAAAGCCCGAGCACTTGCGAGCCGAGGCAAATCCTCGCCACACTCCGGTCGATTACATCGTCTCTGGCGGCGGCGCACACAACCGCGCGCTGATGGCGATGCTCGATGAGCGGCTGGCGCCGCTGAGATGCAAGCTGGCAACGAGCGATGCTCTCGGCCTGCCCGCCGAAGCCAAAGAGGCCGCGGCCTTCGCGCTTCTAGCTTGGCAAACCTGGAACCATCTACCGGCCAATGTGCCCGCGGCCACCGGGGCCAGCCGGCCCGCGATTTTAGGCCAGGTGACCTATGCGTAAACTCCTCGCGCTGGCCGCGCTTTTACTCATCGCCGGTTGCCGCACGCCGCGGCGCAATCCACGCACGGTCGTCTTTCTTATTGAGAGCAGCCCCACCAGCCTCGATCCCCGCGTGGGAACCGACTTCGCCTCCGAGCATATCGACGAGTTGCTCTTCAACGGCCTGGTCGAGATGGATACGCAGTTCCATTTCACGCCCGGCCTGGCCGCCAGTTGGGAGCAGCCCGACCCGCTCACCATGATCTTCCATCTGCGCCCTGGAGTGCGCTTCAGCGACGGCCGTCCGCTGACCGCGCGCGACGTGGTCTGGACCCTCGACTCGATGCGCAATGGCACGCTCATCTCACCGAAGGCAGCCTCGTATGCATCGATCGCCTCGGTCGAGGCCCGCGATCCTCTGACGGCGGTCTTTCATCTCCACCACCCCGACAATTTTCTGCTAACCAATCTTTCATCGCGCGCCATCGGCATTGTGCCCGCGGGCAGCGGCAAAGATTTCTGGCGTCATCCGGTGGGCACCGGCGCCTTCCGCTTCGTCAGCCAGCAGATCGATCAAGACGTGATCGTCGAACGCAATCCATATAGCTGGCCGATTGTGCCCAAGCTCGACCGCGTCCGCTTCGCCGTCACGCCAGACGCCATCACCGCCTCGCTCGAACTTGAAAAAGGTTCGGCCGATGTCGAGGTCAACTCGCTGCCCATGGACGCGCTGCCGGCTTTGGTCCAACGCGGCAATCTGCAGGTCGAGTCGGTACCGGGAACCGAGATTCAGTATCTGGCCTTCAACACGCGCGATCTGCAACTGAAGGATGCCCGCGTGCGCCAGGCCATCGCCTGCGCCATCGACCGCGATCTGATCATCCGCACGCTGTTGCACGGCCACGCCCGGCCGGCGGCGAGCCTGCTGCCGCCCACGCACTGGGCCTGGAACGGCAACGTCGCGCGCTACGATTACGATCCGGCCCGGGCCATGCGGCTGCTCGATGAGGCTGGCTACCGTCCTGACGCGAATGGAATTCGTCTGCACCTAGCCATCAAAACCAGCACCGACGAGCGCGCCCGCCTGCTAGCGGCGGTGTTGCAACAGCAACTGGCGCGGGTGGGCATCGCGCTCGATATCCGCTCCAATGAGTTCGCGACTTTCTACTCCGACATTGTTCGCGGCGCCTTCCAGATGTATTCGCTCTACTGGATCGGCGGCAACGAGCAGCCGGATATCTTCAGCTATGTCTTTTCGTCGGCGCGCATTCCGCCCAAGGGCGCCAACCGCGGCCGGTATGTAAATCCGCAACTGGACGCTCTGCTTGACGACGCCATGCAAAGCCCGGACCAGAACCGCCGCCGCGCCGATTACGCCCAGGCGCAGCAGATTCTTGCCCGCGATCTGCCGGCGATCAATCTCTGGTATATCGATACCATTCTGGTCCACAACCGGCGATTGACCCATATTGATCCAACTCCGTACGGTGGTTATACCTTTTTGGAAAGCGCCGAGTTGGCGGGCAACTAAATCGCTGTGGTAGCCACGGAGACGGCATTTTGGCACCGTCTGGCATTACAATGGTTGTGGCTTACGGCGCCAGCCGGATGCGTCTTGAAATTCCTGACCGTTGTCCGCGACGAAGTTAGTACACGGCCGCCGAAGCAATTTTGAAGGAGATCATCATGCCTCTTGTCACCATGCGGCAGCTCCTCGATGAGGCTGCTAAAGGCGGTTACGGTGTCGGTGCGTTCAACGTCAATAACATGGAGCAGATCCAGGCCATCCTGGCGGCTGCCAAAGAGACCAAGTCGCCGGTCATTATCCAAGCCAGCCGCGGCGCGCGCAAGTACGCCGAGGATCTTTATCTTTTCCACCTGATTCTGGCGGCCAGCGAGCTGAACCCCGAGATTCCCATCGCCATGCACCTGGATCACGGCAACGGTTTCGAGACCTGCAAGAGCGCTATCGAGCTGGGCTACACCAGCGTGATGATGGACGGCTCGCTCAAGGAAGACGGCAAGACGCCGACAACCTTCGAAGAGAACGTAGCCATCACCAAGAAGGTGGTCGACTTTGCGCACGAGCGCGGCGTCACCGTCGAGGGCGAGATTGGCGTGTTGGGCGGCGTGGAAGACGGCCACGGAGCCGGCGGCTCGGGGCTGGAGCACGTCACCGATCCCGACCAGGCGGTCGAGTTCGCCGAGCGCACCGGCGTTGACGCGCTGGCGATCGCCATCGGCACCAGCCACGGCGCTTACAAGTTCACCAAGAAGCCCGATGGCTCGGTGCTCAAAATGGACATCCTCATCGATATCCACAAGCGCCTGCCCCACACACATCTGGTCATGCACGGCAGCTCCTCGGTACCCAAGGATCTGCAGGATGTGATCAATCAGTATGGCGGCAAGCTGAAGCAGACCTGGGGCGTACCGGTCGAAGAGATTCAGCTCGGCATCCGCAACGGCGTGCGCAAGATCAACGTCGATACCGACAACCGGCTGGCCATCACCGGTGCCATCCGCAAGGTCTTTGCCGAAACGCCAGAGAAGTTCGATCCCCGCGACTACATGAAGCCGGCTCGCGAGGCCATGCAGAAGGTTGTGGCGCAGCGCATGACGCAGTTTGGCCAGGCTGGCCACGCTGGCGACTACAAGCAGTTGCCCATCAGCGAGTTCGTCGCCGGCTACGCTTCGGGCAAGTACGATGCCCGGCCCTCGGCGAAAAAGTAACCTTTTTTTCTAACCACGCAAGGCCGCTCGTTTACCGGGCGGCCTTGCTGCATCTGCAAGGTTCAGCGCTCACTTCCCACCGGTTCGTAGATCAGCTCGCAGGTCTTCTCTGAAAAACCAAACTGCGCCGGCTGCTGGCCGCAGAACCGGTGCGTAGACCTGTAGCCGTGGGCTTGCAAATCTTCGGCAATGCCATCCTCATCGTTGCGCACCCAGGCGGGTTTTTCTTTCACAATCTGGTTGCGCCAGCTCACATCGCCGTCGTAGCTTTCGCCAGCGACTACGAAGGCCGGCTTGCTGGCCAGCGTCTCGTGAATCTTCGCATCGGAATCGGCGGCGCAACTCCACGGCCAGTAAGTGGTCTCTTGATTTGTGTAGAGCTTTTGCACCACGTATGGCTCTAGTCCGATGGAGTGATAGTTGAAACCGGCCACCGCACGGCCGCCCGCGTTATCGATTAAAAACTGCGCCGCTTGCGCGCTGCCGTCATAAGGCTGGTTGAGATCGTAACGGGCCGCGAACGCCGTCCAGGCGATCTGCTGCACCAGCACCGCCAGAAGCACACCGATGAATATCCCGTCCACCAGGGATTTTTCTTTGGGCGCAATGCGCGCCCAGGTCAGCCAGAGCGTCGCCACAATCGCCGTCCAAAAAACCGCGGTGTGATGCTCATTGAAAGGCAAAATCTTGGCGCCGAGCAACACCGCAACCAGCGGCAACGAGCACAGTAGAGCCTTGTGCTTCCACTGCCAGACCAGCAGCGCAACGTAGAAACCTAGCGCCAGCAGATTGAAGTTGGAGATCGGGAAAAAGGCCAACGACGCGATGTGAACCAACCCCAGCCATGGACCGCCGTGTTTCGATTTTGGGTGTGGGTGATACGAATTGTTTCCCGTAGCTGGCTGGCAACTGCCGGCCGATGGACAACCTGCAGAGCACCGCGCCGCCGATCCGGTCAGCTTGCCCAGCACCGCTGCAACACGCGGATTGGCCGCCAGCGCCCGCGCCTGGCCTTCACTCGTGTCGGGAGCCGGCAGCGCGGTATAGATCGCAAACAGACACAGCCCGGCAAAGATCGCCACGGCGGGAATTTTTTCTCTGATCTTTTCCTGTGATTTGTACGCAATGAAGAAATAGAGCGCCAGTCCAGCGGCCAGAAAGGCGGCGACCAACGAGGTGTTGGCCAGAAGACCGGCCATTAATGCGACCAGCCAAGGTCTTTGCCGGTTGGCGCTGAAGAGCGCGCAAAGCGCGAATGCGAACAGCGGAACGAGGCTGTAGCTGCGGGCCACGATGGGAATCTGATAGGCCAGCGCCACGGAAAACGGCAGCAGCCAGCGAACCAGCGGCGGAAACGGGCTGGAGCGAAGAATCAGAAACGCCGCCGCCCCGCCCAGCAACACGGTTGTTCCATGCATCGCGCCGTAGGAAAAGTGAAGCCGGCACAGCAGCCAAAGCAACAGGTGCCATAGCCCGGGCGTTCCCTCGTAGTGCAGCCGGTGTAGCAACAGCGTGCCCAGCCCGTTCTCGCGCGCCAGCAGCCAGGCCTGCGCCTCATCGGTCCAGGGCTCGTGACAGGCCGCGATCAGGCCGGCAAAGGCCAGATAAAATCCTAGTAAAACGGCCTCGATGCGCCGGAACGACGGCACACAACGCGCGGCGAGCAAATCCATGCGGTCGGCTTCTCCCCTGAACAGTAATCGGCTGCAACCATTCTATTGCGGCCAGGGCAAATGGCTGCCGGATCTGGGCAGGGGTTGTTCCGGTTGCATGGATCGCCGGCCGGGAGTCTAAATCTCCGGCTCGTTGTTGCCGCCGACCTTTTCACTGCGCAACTCGGCGCTGGAATCGCTCTCGTCGGGAACAACAACATTGCGCTCGACCTCTTCTTTGGCCTTCATCGCCTCGGCCACGCCAAAGGTCATGGCAATCTCGTCGATCATGTCTTCGTAATGCCGGCGCAGCAGATCCAGGTCGGCGCGGAGTTCGGCGCGGCGCTCCGGCGCCTCGCTCTCCGACGAGGCCCACCGGGCTGTCAGGACAATGGAAAAGCGCAATGCCGCCAGTTCTTCCGTGTCATAGGCGAGCAATGCGTCTCGCGTCTCGCGCATATAGCGGGATGCCGGGGCGATGGCTGCTGGATCAAGAGGTGAATGAAGAATTGGGCTCGACACGTTCGCTCCTCCTCCCGCTTATATCGGCGGGAGCAACGCAATTGATCTGGAGGAAAATTCAGATCGGCGGTTGCCGGCCAATTTCAGCTCGCCGGCCGCCGGCCTATTTCAGCCCAGCGGATGGGGTCCATTGCCGCACTCGTGACTTTCTGCCGCCGAACCTTCACAGTGTGTGAGCACCGCGTGCTTTCCAGGCTGTGCAAAACGGCAGATTTCCCGAACGCGTTCAAGAGTGGAAAGAAAAACGCTGCGCGCTGCCGATTTGGGAACCGGCAACACGCAGCGCGCTCATCTACTCTATGACTATTTCTTCACGCTAAAACAAACGTGCGTAATTCTATGCAAACCACCGGCAGTACGCTAAACCGGCCGCGCGGAAGAGTCTCCGGCCGTTTTCCACAGCCAGAAATGGAATCCGTCGACGATGGCATTCAGCGCCGCCTGATTCAAGTCGCTGCTCACTCCCGCCGTGGTCCAAGGCTCCTCGCCATCGTCGTTGAAGCTCACTGTAACGCGCACATGAGCCGCCGAATCGTGAGAATTCACGTCCAGCGCCGCCACCGAGAAGGTTCCCAGCCGCATCTGCTTGAGCGTGGGGTACCATCTGTCGAGCTTGCTGCGCATGGCCTTGGTCATCGCGTCCACTGGGCCAGAACCTTCGGCCCGCGCCGTGGCCAGCGTGGAACCACCGATGGTCAGCGACATGAATGCCTGCACAAAGCGGCCACCCAACTCGTCGGACTCGTCGAAGACCCGCCAGCTTTTGACCGTAAAATAATCGCGCAAGCTGCCCAGCGTCCGCATGCAGGCCAACCGGAAAGAGACCTCGCTCGCGGTAAAGCCGCCGCCCTCGATCATTGCCTGATTGGTATCCAGCAACTCCTGCGCCTGCGCGGAGTTCAGCGGCAGGCCGAGCGAGGCCGACAGCAGCATGATATTGGCCCGGCCCGACTGCGCGTTGACGCCGATGATTGGCGCGGCGCCAATCCGGGCCGGATCGCACCACAGGTAAGCGCCGGGATTCTTGCGCTCGCTTGAGCCATGCATTCCCGCCCATGTGCCAAAGGCCCCCATGCCCACAATCGGGGTGCTGTGCGGCACTTCAAGCCCGAAGGCCGCATAGGTGGAATGCGACAGGCCGGTGAGCCCGGCCAGCGACGCGGTAGGTACAAACTCCGCCTCGCCGCGTAATTGCATCGCGCCAACCACCGTGGTCAGATTCACGTTGCCGCAACGCTCGCCGGTGCCAATCAGCGTGCCTTGCACATGCCGGGCTCCAGCAAGAATCGCCGCGCGCGTGTTGGCGACGCCGAGCCCGCGATCGGTATGGCCGTGAAAACCAAAACAGGCCGCCGGATACTGGCACACCAGTTCCGAGATCGCATCGTTGACCTCTTCCGGGCTAGCGCCGCCGTTGGTATCGCAGATCACGATGCGGCTGACGTTTTGCTGCGCGCACTGGCCAACAACCTCAAAAAAATAATCGCGGCTGCGCGGACCGAACTCCGCATCGCATAGGTTGCCATTTTCGCGCCGGCCGCAACAGGCATCCATGGCGTGCTCCAGGTCGACGATCACTTCCAGACCATTCTGCTGCAGACAGTCGATCGTCTCCCGGGTCATGAGCAGATTTTCTTCCGGCGTGGTTTCCAGCGAGCGCTCCACGTCGAGCAGCCGCGACTTGACCACCACCACCGCCGCGGGAATCCGCGCCTTGTGACGAATGATGAATTGCACATCCGCCCACTCTTCCACCTTGGCGCCACGGCCACGCGTGCGGCCAAACAGCGCCAGCTTCATGGCTCCCGTATCCACGGTATCCAAAGCCGCCGTCAGATCGCCGACAAACTGATTGGCACCGGCGAATCCGATTTCTGCATAGCAGACGCCAAAGGCCGACATGCGCTTGAGCAGCCGCACCGCGCCGGCCGTGGAGATCTCCAGGTCGGGCTGTTGCAGTCCGTCGCGCAGGCTGGTATCGAAGAGTTCGACTTTTCGGATAGTGTGTTCCGTCATCGCATTCCGCGTTCTACTGAATTGATCCTGGAGGGCAGACCGATTCCCGTGCTTCCATCATATCGTGGCCATTGCAATGCCTGACAATCGGATCGCCGGCCGCCGGCAACGCAGCGAAATTTCTATACCGCTGGCGCGGCCGATGGAGAAGACTCAGGCAACGCCTGCGAAGCCGCTTCCTGATCTTTGTACTGCAACTGATAAAGCTTCCAGTAAAGTCCGCGCAGGGCCAGCAGTTCCTGGTGCGAGCCCATCTCGCGCAACTGGCCTTTGTGCATCACCAGGATGGTATCGGCGCGCTGCACAGTCGAAAGCCGGTGGGCGATCAGCACGCTGGTGCGGCCGGCGACCATCCGCTCCAATGCCCCGCGAATGCGCAGCTCGGTATCGGTATCCACGCTCGACGTGGCCTCGTCGAGGATGAGAATCCGCGGATTGTAGGCCAGCGCGCGGGCAAAGTTGATGAGCTGTTTTTGCCCGGTGGAAAGCGAGTTGCCCCGCTCGCGGACCGGCTCGTCGAAACCGTGCGGCAAATTCTCGATAAAGTCCAGCACATTGACGTCGTGCGCAGCCTGCCGCATCCGGTCCGCGCCAATCTCCGGATTGCCCAGACGGATATTTTCGCCAATGGTGCCGGAGAACAGGAACGGATCCTGCAAGACCACGGCAAAATGCCGGCGCAACGCATTCAGATCGTGCTCGCGCAAGTCGATGCCATCGATCAGAATCCGCCCCGCCGTCACCTCGTAGAAACGCATCATCAGGCTGATCAGCGTGGTCTTTCCCGAGCCCGTGTGGCCTACGATGGCAATGGTCTGCCCCGGCTCGATGATGAAAGAAACATCTTTCAAAATCCATTCGATGCCGCTGATCGCCGCCAGCTCCTTGTTCCGGCGCTCCGCGGTTTCGGCCTTGGCCACTGCGGCTTTCTGCTCTTCCGTCAGCGTTTGATAGGTAAACCAGACGTGTTCGAAGACGATGCGGTTCGATCCGTCGCCAGCCAGCGTTTGAGCCGGGCTCACAATCTCCGGCTGCACATCCATCAGCTTGAATATCCGCTCGCAGGCCGCCATGGCCGACTGCAAGATGTTGTATTTGTCGCTCAGATCCTGAATCGGCCGCCAGAAACGCAGGGAAAACTGCGTGAACATGATGAGCACGCCGATCGTGACCACCTGCGGCAGATGCAAGATGCCGAAGCCGCCACGCCAGATCACCATGGCAATGGCCACCGACGAAAGCAAGTCCACGGCCGGGTAATAGAGTGCGTAGGCGAAGATCGTGTCCTTGAAGGCGATCATGTGCTGGCGGTTCACCGCCTCGAATTCCTGGAAGGCCCGCTCTTCGCGATTGAACAGTTGCACCACGCTCATGCCGCCGATGTGCTCTTGGGTAAAGCTGTTGATGCGGGCAATGGCCGCGCGCACCCGCCGGTAGCTGTCGCGCACACGGTCGCGGAAGATGCGCGTCACAATCAGGATCAGCGGCAACACGGCAAAGGCGATCAGCGCCAGCCACCAGCTGATGGCCAGCATCGCCGCCGCCATGATCGCCAGCATGAAGATGTCGTTGACAATGGCCAGAATGCCGTCGGTAAACATGTCGTTGACCGCGTCCACATCCGAGGTCAGCCGCGTCACCAGCCGCCCGACCGGATGCAGATCGAAGAAGCCGACGTGCATCCGCTGCATGTGGCGGAAGATGTCGCGGCGCAGATCGAACATGATCTTCTGGCCGGTCCACTGCATGAGATAAATTTGTACGAACTGGAAGAGATAAGCCGCCGTCAGCAGGCCCAGAAAATATTCCGCCAACCGGGTGACGCCGGCAACCGGATCGGTGGGTAACGTGGCCGCCAATGGACTGCTGTGGGCCAGCCAGCGCGCGATCAGGCTTGAGGAATCGTGGCCCTGCTGGCCAGGCGCAAGATAGCGGTCCACGGCAACCATCACCAGAACCGGCCCTGCCACGTCGCACAACGACTTGAGCGAAACCGCCAGCGAAGAGATGCCCGCCTGCAGCCAATAGGGTCGCAGATAGACGCCCAGCCGCCGCATTAGCCGCGCATCGTAGACCTTGCCGACCGGGTCTTCGTCGCGCTTGCGCCGGGACTCGCTAGCCGTCTTCGCTTCAGATTGTTTTTCGTCTTGTTCCGCCATCGCGTCGGGAAAGTGCGCCTTCACATTTCATTGTACGTGGCCCCTGCGCATTCAGGAAAGCAGTTAGAACGTCCGCATGAAGAGGACAAACACAAGGCTTACACGATCACTCCATTGCCGTGAAGTGTATTGCAAAAGCAAGACTTGTGAGTATTTTCTCGCACGCACGCTACAGCAAGTGAGGCCCATAAGTTACTTTGCATTACCTGAGGTGGGGAACTTGCAATCACCATGAAAAGACTTCCACGTATCGCCCTATACTTCCACCATCCGCCAGAAACAGTAGCGGACTGATCCTTTGGCAAGAATCTCTACTTATAAACAGAGAAATTCTAGCCAAGTATATTAGGCAACAACAGATCGCTCAGCGATCTGGAGAAGGGAGAACGATAATGAAACAGAAAACTTTCTGGTTTCGTTTTGCCGTACTGCTCCTGTTCACAATGGCAGCTTGTCAACTGCAAGGGAATACACCCAGCTTCACACTATCGGCTACGCCGTCTACAGTATCCGTTTTGCAAGGAGCTAGCGTGGACAGCACAATTACCGTCAATCCAGAAAACGGGTTTTCAGGTTCTGTGAGTCTGTCGATCTCAGGATTACCCAGCGGTGTGACGGCAATTTTCACTCCTTCGAGCACGGCTTCCACTAGTTCTCTGCAACTCACAGCCAGTGGAGGAGCAACTTTAGACACTGCTGTACTCACTGTAACCGGCACTTCCGGAAGCATCATTCAGACAGCGGACATTTCATTGACCGTAGAACAAGCGACCTTCCACCGAGTGAAATATGATTTCGATGGAGACGGCAGATCCGACCTGCCTATTTTCCGGCAAAGCACAGGTGCATGGTTTATCCTTCAAAGCTCTAACGGCTTACCCTGGAATCCAGTCTTCGGAGTTGCCGGGCAAAACGATATTCCTGTTCCAGGCGACTTTGACGGCGATGGCAAGACCGATGTGGCCTATTGGGATCCGAGCACTGGTGTTTGGCATGTCCGCTATAGTTCTACGGGCAACGTCGTTACCCAACAATGGGGCTCCAGTGCGTTGGGCGACATCCCCGTTTCAGGTGACTTTGATGGTGACGGCAAAGCTGACTATGCCGTCTACCGGCAGAGCACAGGCGCTTGGTTCATCATTCTAAGCTCCACCGGATTACCCTGGAATCCAGTCTTCGGAGTTGCCGGGCAAAACGATATTCCTGGTCCAGGCGACTTTGACGGCGATGGCAAGACCGATGTGGCCTATTGGGATCCGAGCACTGGTGTTTGGCATGTCCGCTATAGCTCTACGGGCAACGTCGTTACCCAGCAGTGGGGCTCCAGCGCGCTGGGCGACATCCCCGTATCAGGCGACTTTGATGGCGACGGCAAGGCTGACTACGCCGTCTTCCGGCAAAGCTCAGGTGCTTGGTTCACGATTCAAAGCTCCACCGGCACACCTTGGAATCCAGTCTTCGGCGTCACAGGACAGAACGATATTCCTGTTCCAGGCGATTACGACGGCGACGGCAAGACCGATGTGGCCTATTGGGATCCAACAACCGGCAATTGGCATATCCGGCTGAGTTCCAGCGGCGCGGTTTTGCTGCCGCAACAATGGGGATCATCCGCGCTAGTCGATATCCCCGCTTCAGCCCCTTCCGCATATATCGCACTGAACTACTATTACTGAAGCTGGTATGGCAGGAAGTGCGTGGCTTTTATGCTATCCGATCAAAGCCGCGCAACCTGAAATACAAGTAGCGCCAGCTTAAATCAGATGTCTCTTTAGTCTGCCGGCGTTTCGTACAAAAAAGATGTTTACGTGCGAACGCCGGCAGCTTTACAAATCGTATGGCTGCATAGGCTCTTGAAGTGGCAAAAACTCCTCAGTGATCCTGCGTGGAGGATGGCTCATCCGCAGACAGCGGCTGATCGCCGCGAATGATCTCGACCGCCTCGGGCGGCAATGGCTTATCGGCATTGGCCAGCAGCAGAGTCACCTGCCAAATCTGCGTATCGGGTAGTACGCTGCGGTAAGCTGGCATTCCCGTCAGCCGGATGCCGTTGGTCACCTTCCAGAAAGTCTCACCCGGCGGGTCGTCGCTGACGCCGACTACATCTTCCTTGCCGTGCTTTTCCCACAGCGGCGGCGCGGCCGGAAACATGTGCGCGCCATAAGCCGAGGGCTTGCCGTGAAAGCCATGGCAGGAGGCGCACTGATTGCGATAAATGCGCGCCCCGGCAACCAGATTCTGCTCATCGGCCGCTATCGGCGCTTTGGCCGGCATCTCTTTAGCGATGCGTGCATGCAGTGCCGAACGAGCCAACCAGCGCTCCATGGGAAACGGCGGATCGGCCACGGCAACCGGTGGTTTTCCCAAGTGAATCCAGGCCACAAGCGCCACCAATCCCAGCGTCACACCCAAAACGATCCCTAAAAAAATGCGCCCCATCGCTCTTCGCTCTCCTGTTGCCTTATGCTATCGCGCCTTCAGCCAATTTGCAGATATTTTTGGCCATTAGCGGCACAATCGTGGAGAAAGAATACCGGCTGAGCACGCGAGGCAGCAAACTGCCGAACCCCCTCAAAATCCCTACAAGCTTTCAAGATTCGACGCCTTCGCCGCGGCCAAAGCCCGGGCGTGGGGTGCCTGGAAAGCCGCGTCCCCGCGCACATGGCCGCAACGCTGGCCAACCGGAAAGGATCCCCCTCATGATAGATCACTCCTCAATGAAACTAGGCCGCAAGGCCGTCAAGACCGATAGCAGAACCCTGCGCCTGGCGCGTTATCTGGCGCCCGCGCTGCCCGCTCCGCCAACTGCCTGCGACTGGACCCACGGCATCGCCAACTGGGGCATGATGCTCAACGACCAGCTTGGCTGCTGCACCATCGCCGGCTGCGCCCATGCCGTGCAGGTCTGGTCGGCCAACACCGGCAAGACGATCACCTTGCCCGACGCGACCGTGGAAAGCTACTACGAGCAGTGGGACGGCTACAACCCTCAGCATCCAAATACCGACCGAGGTGGCTTCGAGCTGGATGTTCTGAAGAATTGGCGGCAGCAAGGTCTGGCCGGCAATGCGCTGCTGGCCTTCGCCGACCCGCAAGCCGCCAACCTCGACGAGGTCCGCCAGTCGATTGCCCTCTTTGGAGGCGTCTATATCGGCCTCTCGTTGCCGCTCACGGCACAAAAGCAGGAGGTGTGGGACGTTGTGAACCACGCCGGCGCCAAGGGCAGGCCGGGCAGTTGGGGCGGCCACTGCGTCTTTGTCCCCAAATACGACGGGCAAAGCTTCACCTGCATTACCTGGGGCGGGTTGAAGACCATGACCGTGGCCTTCTGGAACACATATTGCGACGAGGCGCACGCGCTGTTGGGGCAGGACTGGCTGGCGGCCAACGGCTCGCCTAGCGGCTTCAATCAAGCTCAACTCGTGGCCGATCTCGGCGCCATCGTTTAGCCTGGCCGTGCGTCCAAAGATCATGGGCCGTGCAAGAACCGCGCACAAGGCTCCCCTCAGGTGATTTAATACCAAATGGGGGGAGCCGCCATCGGTTGCCGCGTGCTCTCGCACTCCCTTGGAGGAAATCCAAACCCGATGCACTCTTTTCGTTCTTACGCCCTTCTGCTGGCGCTTGGTTTCATGACGATCCCCGCCATTTCGGCGCAAAGCTCGAGCAGTTCCGACTCGACCGGCCAAAGCTCCAGCCAGGCACAGGCCGCGGGAGAAACCTCGGGCCAGGCCACGGTGCAGGCGCGCATCAAACAGCGCCGCGAACAGCGCCGCGCCACGGCCATCCACGACGCCTACGACCATCGCTGGGAAACCTACATGGACATGGGCTACCTGCGCTTCCAGCCCGGTCCGTCGCTGCAGCGAGTCACCCTTTACTCTTGGGAGACCGGCCTGACCAGCTTCACTAAGGAGCGGCTCGGCTACTCGCTGGTGGGCCGCGGCAACTACGGCACCGCTTACGTGGGCCTGAACACCTATAGCCAGGGCCACTTCACCCGGCCGGCAATCAGCCAGTACGACATCATGGCCGGCCCCATCTACCGTTTCGATCTCCACCCCAAGTACTCCATCTCGGGCCGTGCTCTGGGCGGCTGGGCCCACGGCAACTTCTCGGGAGACACCAACGGCATTACGCCCTCGCTGCTCGGCCTTTATAAAGACGCCAACACCTACGCCGCCAGCGCCAGCATCATCGGCGAGTACAACCTGACGCAGAACATCGCCTTCAAGCTCGCCCCCGAGTACTTCTTCACCGGCTTCGGCTCCACAACCCAAGCCAGCCGCGGCTTCACCGCCGGCATGGTCTACCGCTGGGGCAAGCAGTAATTTTTGGCTCCATTTAGTTTTTTGTTTCGTCAGCAATGCCGGTCTCGCGCAGCCATCCATGCGCGGGACCGGCATTGTTGTTTCGCGGGAAAAATAAAGTGCCCGCTGTTTCCATCCGCCGATGCTTCGAACATAGTCCGGGTTTGTTCCATCACCGGTTCCCAAATGCGAGGGACCGGCGGCACCGTCAATTCAATGTGGTTTGGAAAGTTCTGCGGGACCGGAGCCACCAGCTACTTTTTCATTTTTACGAAGTGAGTTCACCTCGGTACACCCACGGGAATCTGTTCGATAGACTTATCCACCGAGGGAAGGTGGGTCAAGTTCCGGAAAACGATTGACGCTTGACGTATTGCGTCATCCGCGTGATATTTATGATATGCATGAATTCGCGTTCGAGGCGCAGCCCAAATACCGCGACCGGCGTACGGCGCGATTTGCGGCAGGCGAACGCATAAAGGAGTTCGAGGCTTTCAAAGATCAGGCCGAGCGTCGGCTGGACATTCTCGAAGTGGCAACCTGCCTTGAAGATCTGATGCTTTTGCCAAGCAGTCGCTTTGAGGCGCTGCATGGAGATCGCAACGGGCAATACAGCGTCCGTATTAACAAACAATGGCGTGTGTGTTTCGAGTGGCCAAAGGATGTCAAGCGGCCTTTCAATATCGAAATCACCGATTACCATTCGTGAGGAAACGAACATGGCGCGCGAACCGATTCATCCCGGAAAGTTTCTAGCCGACGAGTTGGAAGCACTCGATATGAAAGTGCCACAGCTTGCGGAGATCCTGCATATTCCGGCCAACAGGCTTTATCAAATCCTCAAAGGCCAGCGGGCCTTGACCGCCGATACGGCCCTGCGGCTGAGCCAGTGGCTGGGCACCTCCGCGGATATGTGGCTCAACTTGCAAAAGCTGTATGAGCTGCGCCTGGCCGAGAAGAAAACCGGAGAAGAGATCCGGCATACAATTCCCCGGCGCATTCCAGCGCCGGGCTTTTGAGACTAGTGGGCAGTGCTTATATCGACCTGACACGCACAGGCCAACAAACACGCGCTATTCGTATGCGGTGTCATCCTGAGCGGAGATGTGCGTGTACTTTGCGCGCATCGCAGTCGAAGGATCTGCGGTTGTTCTAGATGCCGGCGGTTGGCGGAACTCTCGCAAATTGCCATCTGTCGATGTTCGCTCAGAGCAGACCTTTGACTTCGTTTACCGGCCCTCCCTGCCACGCGACAAACTCTGCATTCGCTGACAAAGACACTTTCCCGATAAGTCCAGAGATAACTCACCGGAAGCAATTGAGAAATTCTCGGATATAAGGCGATTTTGCGGGACGAATTCATGCTGACTGAAACCTTTGGTCCCCAGGTCTCAGAAGCTAGAAGCGGCCCACCCGCTACCGGTCTTTCATTGCTCCGGGGTAGCATCCTCAGCAGGTGTATTGCTGGAATCTGAAGTAGGCGGATCGACGTTGAGGTAGATGCGAAGTGGCGTAGGGTTCAAGCCGTCGGCCGGACACGTCCTCACGAACCTGTGGTTCTCGGCATCATAGGTCACACCGTCCACAAGACATTCCTCTGCTACGCGCTGGTTGTGGTTATGTATCCGTGCATAGTTCTTCCTTGCAAAACTAAGGAGCGCCCTATGAAGTGCCCGACTATCCTTGTAATACTCTTCCTTCCGCAGCCGCAACCCCATGACGTTCAGGCAATAACCGAGGATTCTTGCACCCTTGAAATTCGGAAGGGTCTTCATTTCTGCAATGTCGCTGTATAGAAGCCGGAAGACTTTGTATTTTACGATGGTGCCAGCTTGCCCATTCAGATGATCAAAGTTGAACAAGTTACCCCAGAGCGCATTGTGTTGAATCCACCAACACAAATCTCTTGGGGAGGTCACGGCGGAAGCATCAAAAATTAGCTCGTAGATCAGTTCTGCAATATAGTCGTAGACGTTCTCGGAGCTGGGGAGTTGTTTGTTCTTGATACGTAGCTTCAAGTTTGCGGGGACACCTTTTTTATCGAGTATATCGACAGCTTCCTTGATAAAATCGACAACCACACGAAGACAGGCATGGATATCTTCATCCCAGGCGCTACTCGCGATCCCATTAAGCTTGTAAAGGTCGTTTGCCGCATCTTTGATGTTGCCAAATGCTCGGTACAACACGTATGAATGGATTCCATTCCCTCTCTCGACGTAGTCGCGGAAGGTTAAAAGGACGATGCGGCAATAAACTTCCCACCGGTCACTGTCCCATTTAATTTTTCTCGAGAAGTCGGCATCAAGCATTGTATCTATAGTCTCGACCATCTCGTAATTGGAAAACATTGCCATACTGAGAGGTTTTTGCTCGCCAATCAGGCCGGTTTCGTAGCCGCTGGTCTCGTGATAGAGAAATGAATCTTTATTCTCAAGCGCCTCATGGACGATATTCTTTGCAAAGATATCCATCCGGAGGCCGTATTTCTTTGTTTCTCCAATCGCACGGAACAATGCCAGCGCCGTGCCTGGGGAAGATTGGACGATTACCCTGCATAAACGCCTATCTGCGATGAGACCTAATAGCTGATTCGCGCATATCTCGGTCCTTGTTGGCTTTCCTGCGGAATCGGCAGTGTGCGTAGGGCTGCTCCAGTCGGTAGCGTAGCGCACGATCTCCTTTGCCGAGTGTATAAGCTCGTCGGCGACAACGGCCAACTCTTCAGGCGAGCCCTTCAAGATATAGCTTGGCACCGTTTGTACAAAGCGTTTGGCATTCAATTTGTTAAACGTTGATGGCCGTATAAAGGCAAACCATATCCAGGCAAGAAAAGTCACGAAAAACAGTCCAGCAAGCAGTGCCTGCCATGTGGCGGGCGTAAGTATGCTTACTTTCGGAACAAGCCATCCTTGCGCACGCCATAGGTCTGTTAGCAGTGTCAATATACCGACCGCCGTGACAACGCCGAATGTCAGGCCCCTAAGGGGCAGAGGGGCAACTCGAATGCGGAAACGGTAGCGGTCGTCTGCTATGGTCCAGGCCAGCACCATGAGAGCAAGCCCCGCAAGAAACTCGGAGAACCCGAAGAATTTGGGAGTATTCACATCCAGCGGGACAAAACAAACACCCACAACGTATTTCTCAACTATCACCCGGCTCCCCCTTTACACGCAGAGAACAGCTGATTGTTACACGTCTCCAATTATCTACGAGAAGGTCAACCATGGAAGCGTAGGGTTCGGGTCTGAGCACCCGCCCTCAATGCCGGGGCTAACCTTGAAACGCTCAATGGACGAGACAAAAGAACGTTTCGGAGTCCGCTGCAGCGAATCGGTCCTGGAAAACGCCGCTCCGATCACTCGATAAAATAGCGAACGCGGGTCGGGAGACCCGCGCGACAGCCGGACTGGAGTCCGGCGCTACATATGCTGGCGAGCAGCCGCAGGACTAGCGCCGCTCACTCCGCCAGCCCCGCTAACCCCGCTGCTCCCTCGTTCCCTAGTCCCTAGTCCCTTGGTCCCTCGTTCCCTGCCCTTACAGGATCGGAATTCCCACGATGCGCTGCTGCCACTCGGCGGGGCCAGTCTGGTGGACGCTGGTTCCCTTCGCGTCGACGGCCACGGTCACAGGCATATCCTTGACATCGAACTCGTAGATCGCCTCCATGCCCAGATCGCCAAAGGCCACCAGCCGCGAGCCGTGAATGGCCTTGGCGACCAGATAGGCCGCGCCGCCGACGGCCATGAGATACACCGCGCCAAACTCGCGGATGGCGGCAATCGCCTCCGCGCCGCGCTCGGCCTTGCCCACCATGCCGATGAGGCCGGTCTCGGCCAGCATCTGCCGGGTGAACTTGTCCATGCGCGTGGCCGTGGTGGGACCGGCTGGGCCAACCACCTCGTCGCGCACCGGATCGACCGGGCCGACGTAATAGATGAACCGGTTGTGCAGATCGACGGGCAGCTTTTCGCCGCGGTTGAGCATGTCGGTGAGCCGCTTGTGAGCCGCGTCGCGGCCGGTGAGCAGCTTGCCGTTGAGCAACAGCGTTTCGCCCGGCTTCCACGTAGAAATTTCTTCGCGTGTCGCCGTGTCGAGGTTTACGCGCCGCGCGCCGGCCGGATCGTAGTCCAGCTTGGGCCACTCGTCGAGCGAGGGCGGATCGAGGAAGACCGGTCCCGATCCGTCGAGCGTCAGATGCGCGTGGCGCGTGGCCGCGCAGTTGGGGATCATGGCCACGGGCAGATTGGCCGCGTGGCAGGGCGCGTCGAAGACCTTCACGTCAAGCACCGTCGTCAGCCCGCCCAAGCCTTGCGCGCCGATGCCCAGCCGGTTGATCTTGTCGTAGAGTTCCAACCGCAGCTCCTCGGCCCGCGTCTTGGCGCCACGCGCCTTCAGCTCGTCGATGTCGATCGGCTCCATGAGAGATTCCTTGGCCAGCAGCATAGCTTTCTCGACCGTGCCGCCAATGCCGATGCCAATGATGCCCGGAGGACACCATCCGGCGCCCATCTGCGGCACCATCTTGATCACCCAGTCGGCGACCGAGTCCGAGGGATTGAGCATGGCGAATTTGGTCTTGGCCTCGGAGCCGCCCCCCTTGGCGGCAACGATAATATCGACCTTGTTACCTTTCACCAACTCGACCGAGACGGATGCCGGCGTGTTGTCGCGGGTATTCTTGCGTGCGCCGGCCGGGTCGCTCAGCATCGAGGCGCGCAGCTTGTTGTCGGGATCGAGATAGGCGCGGCGCACGCCCTCGTCAACCATCTGCTGCAAATCGAGCGGCTCTTCGCCCGGCGCGGACTCAAAGCGAACGTCCATGCCCACTTTTACGAAGGCGCTGACGATCCCCGTGTCCTGGCAAAGGGGACGATGGTCCACGGCGCACATGCGGCTATTGATGATCAACTGCGCGATGGCATCGCGCGCCGCCGGCGACTGCTCACGCTCATAGGCACGGGCAAGGGCACGGATGAAATCCACCGGATGGTAATAGCTGATGTATTGCAACGCTCCGGCGACGCTCGCGACAAAATCCTGCTGGCGAATAATGGTCATGCTTCCCCCTGACACTCTAGGGTAGACGATGCCTGCTTGGCGTGTCTCTGGCCTTTTGAGACACAGAATCGCTGCACTCAACGCAAAAAAACTATCGTCCCGCGCGCTGATAAATGCCCACAATGCGGCCCTGGGCAAGCACATGGCCGGCGATGGCTGCCTCCACTCGTTTTTTCTCCGCACCGGGCGGCAACGCGAGGCGGATGTCGAGAGCATACAGACGGAAGATGTAATGATGCGGCTTGCCGGGCGGCGGACAGGGCCCGCCATAGCCTGCGCCGCCAAAGCTATTCACGCCTTCGGCCGATCCCGCGGGCATGGCGGCGTGCCGGGATGCGCCTTCGGCCAGTTGGCGCGCGCTGGCTGGTAGATCGAATGCGATCCAGTGCGTAAAATCGACCGGCGCGTCGGGATCGTCCATCACCAGAGCAAAAGTTTTTGTGCCCGTGGGACCGGCCATCCAACGCAACTGCGGCGAAAGATTGCTGCCATCGCAGGTCAGCCGTTGCGGCATCGCGCCGCCGTTGGTAAAGCTGGAACTATCGACGGTAAACGCAGCCTGCGCCGCGGCTCGCATCCCCGCGAACAACATGCCGGCGAAAAAGATCAGACCTGTTAGCCCCGCCGCGCGCCGGGCCACCTGCCCCAAAATGCCTCTCCGATGCGCAGTTTTCATCGATTCTCCCGCCAGTCCGGCTCCCACGCCGCACCGGCCCAAGAATATTATTTTTCTTTCCGGAGCGCAATCGACACGGTGATTCAGGCGGCCAACAGGTATGTTTTGGGGCGGATTCGCACAACATTGCCACAAAGCCCGGTTTGCCACTAAACTATGTAAGTCCGATGTCTTAGCGCTCGATCCCTGGAGACCGGTTTGGCCGGTTAGCCGATTGAGCCACGGCGCGGAGAGGTGGCAGAGCCCGGTTGAATGCACCTGACTCGAAATCAGGCATAGTCGTAAGGCTATCGGGGGTTCAAATCCCTCCCTCTCCGCCAGATAAATCAAGTGAATCAAAAGATTTATAGATTATTCCGAAAAAATCAAAGGTCGCCCTTCCGGGTGGCCTTTTTTAGTCTGCTGGCAATTGACTTCACAGGCTACCCTTCCCGCAAAGCCAAGGCAACGTTCATGGAGAGGTTTGCGGGAAGATTCTGCTTCTGTTGAATGAATCATCGGCGCAACACGTACAAGCCAGGGTGCGCCGGCACGCGATCCCAAGCGCCGATTCGACGGGAAACGCCAAAGGCGCAATGAACCGCCGCTGGCGCCATCGGATTACAACGCAGCGTAAGTGGCGTGCTTGCCGCATCTGGCTCCATCCCACGACACAAAGAAACAGCTTGGTGGTGCAGTGCTCTTTGAACCGTTGCAACGATGAAACGCGAGGCCGCGGCACGCCGGCTGGGATAGGAGTATAGTCGGCTTAGTAGCAGGTTCCCCCTTTCTCGCCTTCTGCATTCAAAGCTTAGCTCCAGACGAGCACCGTTCAAGCACGCAACCGCACGACGGGAGTTCATATGTTGTTGGGCAAACAAAGCGATGTCAAGAAGCACCTTTCTTCCCTTCACCACTCCAAACTACATCTGATTCCGGCGGCAAGTCCGCCCGCAACAAACGCGGGCTCATCAACCAGCCTCAGCTCAATCGCAGCAAGTTCGGCAACCTTTGCCGCGGATTTCTCTGAAGGACACGCGGCGACTGGCCCCACGGTAACGCCGGCAGCCAATGCAGAAGGTTTCGCCGACGGGCAGCCCTTCAAAAGTACGCAAGCGTGAATCCGTACTCTGTATCCCTGCGCAGGATTGCATCGTTCCCGATCTATGGAAACACTCCTTGATCCCGGTTGCGACGGCCGGGCAATCGTAAAAGAGATCCCTGCGCCGTTTCCGATACGATCATTCTCCGCATGGGCTCCATGAAGATGCGAGGCGATTGCTCCCGATAAGGCTTGGGAGCAACACGAAATGTAGCGGCCCGCCCGCAATGGGCGCGCGCGCAACCGCCGTTTGAAAGCAGGATCATATGCCTGGAGTTGAAAAAAATTCTTCCCTGAACCCTGCGGAAAGATCAGTGGCGCCGGCAGCCTTGCCGGTCCCGATCAAAGCATGCCAGGTGCCTTTGCCTACACGTATTGCGTTTATCGGCAACTACCTGCCGCGCGAGTGCGGCATTGCCACCTTCACAACCGACCTGTGCAATGCACTTACTGCCGAATACGGAGAAGGACGTTTATTTGCGATTCCCGTCAACGATCCCGATTCGAGCTATGAATATCCTGAGCGGGTACGCCTGGAAATTACCCAAGAGGATCTTGCCTCCTATGAGCGCGCCGCCGATTTTCTTAACTTCAATGGCAACGACCTTGTCTGCCTGCAACATGAATACGGCATCTTCGGCGGCAGTGCGGGCCGCTATATTCTGGCCTTGCTGCGCAAGCTGAAAATGCCTCTGGTCACAACGCTGCACACGGTTCTTCGCGAGCCGGACGCCAATCAACGCCTCGTGCTCGATGAGATTGCACAACTCTCCGACCGGTTGGTGGTGATGAGCCAACTCGCAGCCGGACTGTTGCGCGAAGTTTACGCGGTTCCCGCCGGAAAAATCGATGTGATTCCGCACGGCGTGCCCGATATGCCCTTCATGGACCCCAATTTCTTTAAGGATAAATTCGGCACGGAAGGCAAATCCGTTCTGCTCACCTTCGGCCTGTTGTCTCCCAACAAGGGAATTGAAAATGTGATTCAGGCGTTGCCGGCAATTCTGGCCCGGCATCCGAAGGTAGTCTATATCGTCTCTGGCGTCACGCATCCCCATCTGCGGCGGCGCGAGGGCGAGCGCTATCGCGAAGAGTTGCAGGCGCTGGCCGAACGGCTTGGCGTTTCTTCCCATTTGATCTTGAACAATCGCTTTGTCAGCGCCGAAGAGCTGGTGGAGCATGTGGGCGCAGCGGATATTTACATTACTCCTTACCGGCATGAGGCACAGGTTGTCTCCGGCACGCTGGCCATTGCGCTGGGAGCAGGCAAGGCCATTGTTTCCACCCCGTACTGGCACGCCAACGAGTTGCTTGCGGAGGAAAGAGGTGTGATCGTTCCTTTTGACAATCCCGGCGCCATTGCGGAAGCGGTCCTCGCCTTGCTTGAAAACGACGCGGAACGCCATGCCATGCGAAAACGCGCGTATTTGCACTCCCGCGGAACAACGTGGGCAAGCACGGCGCGGGCTTATATGGCCAGCTTTCAACGCGCGCGATCCGAGCGCTCGTTGTTGCCCAGAGCAGCCCAGGCGGACGAAGCCACCGCGGATGCGATGCTGCCCATCGAAGGTTTGCCGGTCTTCAACACAACGCATCTGTTGAACATGACCGACGATACGGGCATCTTGCAGCATGCAATCTTTACCGTGCCCAATACCCGCGAGGGCTACACCACCGACGACAACGCGCGGGCGCTTATCGTTTCGACGCTGCTGGATGAAAACTCCGCATGTGAGCACGGGGCAGAGCGCCGTGACCTCTCGCGCAGGTATTTGTCCTTCCTGTGGCTGGCCTTCCATTCCGACAGCGGACGGTTCAGGAATTTTCTGGGATACGATCGCAAGTGGCTGGAGAAGATTGGCTCGGAAGACAGTCATGGCAGAACACTGTGGGCGTTAGGCACGGTGCTGGGCCATTCCCACGACGCCGGGTTACGCGGAGCGGCAGGAAGGCTCTTTGAAGCGGCCGTTCCCGCCGCATCCCAATTCAGCAGTCCGCGAGCCTGGGCCTTCAGTATTCTCGGCATGCAGGCCTATCTGGACTGGTTCCCCGGCGACAGGGCCATTCAAGTCGTACGCAACACGCTTGCCAATCGTCTGCTCGACATCTACGAACGCAGCCGCTCCGCCACCTGGCACTGGTTTGAAAAGAGTCTTTCCTACTCCAATGCCAGACTTTCCCAGGCGCTCATCCTGGCCGGCAGGCGCAGCAAAAACGAGAGAATGATCGCGGCGGGAATCGAGTCGCTGGAATGGCTGGTCGCCGCTCAACACTGCGGAGAGCGGGAGATTTTTGTGCCGATTGGCTCCAACGGCCACTTTGCCGAGGGCACGGAGAGAGCCCGCTTCGACCAGCAACCCGTCGAGGCCTGCGCTACAATCTCCGCTTGTCTCGAGGCCCGCTGGCTTACGCGCGAACGGCGCTGGAGCGAGGAAGCCGACTGCGTCTTCAGTTGGTTCCTCGGTAAAAACGACCTGCAGATTCCGCTCTACGATGCGGCAACGGGCGGATGCAGGGATGGACTTCACCCCGACCGCGTGAATGAAAACCAGGGTGCTGAATCAACACTCTCGTTCCTGATGGCGCTCCTGGAAATGCAGGGAGCGAGAATCGTTCACGTAAAAGAACCCGAAGACGAAATGAGCGTATCCCTTTGATGCCAGTAACTCATTCAACCGCGGCCATGAAAACAGCTTTGCAACAGGCCAAGCCGGAAGCATGCGCGGACCACCCTCTGTTTACGCGCTATTCCGGCAATCCGATCCTTTGCCGGCAGAATTGGCCTTATCCGATTAACAGCGTCTTCAACGCGGGCGCGGTGCGATTGCCCAGTGGAGAAACGTTGCTGCTTTGCCGTGTAGAAGACCGGACCGGCCTGTCGCACCTGTGCGCGGCCCGTTCTGAAAATGGCATCGACGGATGGCGCATCGATGCCAAGCCAACTCTGTCGGCCAACCCGCGCGACTATCCCGAAGAGATCTGGGGCATCGAAGATCCCCGCATCACCTACATTCCGGAACTTGATCAATATGCCGTGGCATACACCTCGTTCGCTCGCGGCGGTCCCGGCGTTTCACTGGCGCTCACCAAAGACTTCGTGTTCTTTGAACGGCTGGGCGTGATCATGACGCCGGAAGACAAGGACGCCGCTCTGTTGCCCAGACGGATCGACGGCTACTGGGCCTTGATTCATCGCCCCATGACAGCACTGGGCGCGCACATGTGGATCTCCTACTCCCCGGATTTGCGGTATTGGGGCAACCACAGAATTATTTTGGAGGCGCGGCGCGGGGGATGGTGGGATGCCAACAAGATTGGCCTCTGCTCTCCGCCGATCGAAACGAAGAAAGGCTGGCTGACCATCTACCACGGAGTGCGGCAAACGGCAGCGGGAAGCATCTATCGCTTGGGGCTCGCTCTCTTTGACCTGGAGAGTCCAGAGAAATGTTTGCAGCGGGGAGCCGCTTGGATGTTCGGCCCCGAAGCCCACTACGAGCGCAGCGGAGACGTGGACGACGTGGTGTTTCCTTGCGGCCAGACCATCGGCATGGATGGAGACACAATCAACCTCTACTATGGGGCTGCCGATTCCTGCGTGGCTCTGGCTACGGGCAGCATCCGCTGTCTTCTCTCCTGGCTGGAGGCCAACCCCAGCCAGAATGACGCATCGGCGGCATGATGAATGCCATCGGCTGGATGAAAGGAAGTTCAAAATGAGCGCTGCCACCATGCCCTGGCCAAATTGGCTGCCGCGTGTTCTGTGGGGGCAACGTAAGTGCCCTTGCTGCGACTCGGTCCGCTTCAAACCGGCCGAGTTGCGCGTCTACGACAGCCTTCTCGGCATGTTTGCTCTCCGCCCGGTTCGTTGTCTGTTTTGCTGGCGGCGCTTCTATTGGTTTTCCATGCGAGTAGCCGAATGAGCGCCAAAATCTATAACTCCGGCCCCACATCGAACGATCTTCTCGGCCGGCTCATGGCGAAATACCCGCAGGCAGATCGGGCTATCAGCGTCTCATGGCCCAGCAGGAGCGGCAAAACGGCTCCCCCACAAATCCCCGCGCCATCTACAGAAACTTTCACCGCGGCATCGCGCGCTTCCGCAATGAGCTTATCTCGCACTTGAATCAACCTGCGCCAGACGCATCAGTCCGCGAGGCCGCATGTCGGGATTGAGAAACCCTCGTGGCTCGCCGATTGCCGCACACAGCGCCTCGGCAGCCAAATGCCCGCTGCGCGCCGCGCTTTCCATCGTCGAAGGCCAGCCGGTCTGAACCCAGTCGCCTGCCAAAAAACAATTCGGCCAGGGCGACACAGACGATGGCCTGGCTGCATCAACCCCCGGCCAAACGCCGAATGTGGCACGAACCTCTTTGACCAGCGCGGCCTTCTCGATCTTGGCTTGAGCTACCGCCGGAAAAAACTCCGCTAGTTCGCGAACGGCAAGCGCGATGGCTTCGCTGCGGCTCAGCGCCGCAAACTCGCGCGAGGCGCTGATCACCAACTCAAGATAACTCCCCTGCCCTTTGCGGCCGGGCTGCAAACGGCTTTTGTTGTACATCCAGTGGATCGTGCGGTCGAGCAGGACCGCGTGCTCCAGATCCGTCACCTCGCGATCGAACCACAGATGCACGCTGCAGATTGGCCAGTGCTTGTGCTGCCCGGCCTGCTTGGCCAGAGTCTCCGCTCCCTCCGCGGCCGGCAGATTCGGAATGAGCTTTCCCAATGCCTCGAACGGCAACGCAATCACCAGATTTCCGGCGGCAAACTCGCCGGCGCGCGTCGTCACCTGCCACTGCCTCGCCGCCGCATCCCAACTCGCCGCTTCCACGCCGGCATTGAAGATAACCTCACCACCACGCTCCCCTAGGAACTGCACGGCTCCGTCATACAACTCGCTCAATGGCACACGGCTCACACCCATGGCGCCTGCCTCGGGCGAGTTCATAAAAAGCTCTCGAATCACTTTGGCTGCGTACGGCAATGCAATTTCGTCCAACTCCGCGTTGAGCGCGCTGGCAATCACTAACCGCCAGAACCTCTCGGTAGCCCCCTTCGTCTGCCCCTGTTCGCGCAGCCACGCTCCCAGAGATTTCTGGGCATCGGCCTTCCGCAAAAGAGCGGAAAAGGCTCGCCCTAACGCCATCTTGTCGGCAAATGTAAAAGCATCTGCCGCTAGCAAACGTGGCAATCCATGCAAAGGAGCCGGCAGCCACGAAGATGGACCGAGCACAGAGCGGCGACCGCCCGGCTCGATCATCGTCATCGACTGCGTCCAATGAATTTTATCTGCAACACCAATCCGTTGGTAGAATCCGATAAGATTCGTGCAGCAACCAAAGAGCGCATGCTGGCAATTGTCAATCGTCTCATCGATTCCAGGATTCCGGTATGAACAAGCTCGACCGCCAAGAAAACCGCGCCGCTCGACGAGTTGCACCTTCATTCCCGACTCGGTCAGCGCACAGGCAGTACTAAGGCCAGCCACGCCCCCGCCGACCACGATCACCGATTTTTCCACTCCCAGCCGCAATCCCTTCACCGCCCCAGCGCACTCCAATCGCGCACATCTAAAGGCACCACAATTAATGCTAATTCACCCGATATAAAACAAAGAATTCCCCTAGAAGACAATACACTTTGTCTGCCACAACTCTTTAATGTAGGGCTTTATGGAATGTTCTCGGAAGGGCAATTGGTGGGCGGTCAGGGACTCGAACCCCGGACCCCTTCCTTGTAAGGGAAGTGCTCTAACCAACTGAGCTAACCGCCCGATCAGCCGCGAAGGGCTTCTCTGCTTTTATCATCATATCAGCGATAGCATCTTTGTGCAGGACAAACGCCCCGGCCAGCTTCACAATTGATACACTCGCTGTGTGGGTAGACTGATAGTAAACGCTGACGATTTTGGGTTTACCGCGGGCGTGAATCGCGCCATCGCCGAACTACACGCCGCAGGCGTTTTGACGAGCACAACGCTCATGGCCCGCGCGCAAGCCACCGACGAAGCGGTCAACCTGGCGCTAACCCTGCCCAAACTCGGAGTCGGCTGCCACGTGGTTCTGATCGACGGCGAACCGGTTTTGCCCGCCAGCCAGATCCCTTCGCTGATCGATCCCCGCACAGGGCATTTCTACCCAACGCTGTCGGCCTTTCTACCGCGGCTATTTTCCGGTCGCATTCGCGCCGCAGAGATCGAAGCCGAGGCCGGCGCGCAGATCGAATTGTTGCAGCGCCGGGGATTGCATCTTACTCACATCGACACGCACAAGCACTCGCACATGTTCCCGGCGGTTCTTCGTTCCGTATTGCGCGCTGCGCGCGCCCGTGGGCTAGCGGCCGTGCGTAATCCTTTTGAACCGGCCTGGGCGCTGCGCGCTACGCACGGCGCTCCATGGCTGCGGCTGGCGCAGGTTTGCATGTTGCGCGCGCTCGAACCGGTCTTTCTGCGCATTCTTGCCGAAGAACATTTCTCGACGACCGATGGCACAATTGCGATTGCCGGCACGGGCATTCTGGATGCTGCCACAATTCGCATGTTGCTCGAAAATCTTCCCGACGGTCTCTGGGAGTTGGTCACTCACCCTGGCTACAACGACGCCGATCTAGCGCGCGTACGCACGCGGCTACGCGCCTCGCGAGAGACCGAGCGCCAGGCACTCGCCGTTCTCAAGGAATTTCCCTCAACCCAATTGATTTCGTTTGCCGGTCTGACAAGCTCCGGATTGGTTTTCCCTGCATCTTCCTCAGGCGCTCAAGCGTCCAAACCATAGCGGCCAATTCTATCTCTACAAGAAGGGTTTCATGCGCATCGGGATCACCTGCTATCCCACTTACGGCGGCTCGGGGGTCGTCGCAACGGAACTTGGCATCGAACTGGCCGCCCTCGACCACGAGATCCATTTCATTTCGTATTCACAACCCTTCCGCCTGAACGGCCGCGACGAAGGCATCTTCTACCACGAAGTTCCCGTCTCCAATTACCCGCTCTTCGAGTTTCCCCCATACGACCTGGCATTGGCCTCACGCATGGCCGAAGTCGCAGAGCTTTACTCGCTCGATTTGCTTCACGTGCACTACGCCATTCCTCACTCGGTCTCCGCGCTACTGGCCCGGCAGATGCTTGCGGCCCGCAGCCGGCGTTTGCCCTTTGTCACCACGCTGCACGGCACCGACATCACCCTGGTCGGACTCGACCGCAGCTACCTGCCCATTACGCGCCACGCGATCCAGGAGAGCGACGGAGTCACCAGCATCTCCGACTATCTCCGCGACAAGACCATCGCCGACTTCGAGATCGAGCGGCCCATCGAGACCATTCCCAACTTCGTCAACTGCGATCTCTACACGCCCATCAAGGACGAGGTCACGCGCGCCCGCTGCCGCAGCCACTATGCTGCACCCGATGAGTCTCTCCTCATCCATCTCTCCAACTTCCGCCCCGTGAAGCGCGTCACCGACGCCGTCAAGATCTTCGCGCGCATCGCTCGCGAGCGGCCCGCGCAACTAGTTCTTGTGGGCGATGGGCCGGACCGCTCCGCAGCCGAGTGGCTCGCCCACGACCTCGGCATCCACGCCCGTGTCCACTTCCTCGGCAAGCAGGAGCGCGTCAGCGAGCTCCTGGCTCTCGCCGATCTTCTGCTGATGCCGAGCGAACTGGAATCCTTCGGCCTGGTGGCTCTGGAAGCGATGGCCTGCAAGGTTCCGTCGATCGCGACGCGCGTCGGCGGCGTACCCGAGTTGATCGACGACGGCGTGACCGGACTGCTCTTTCCTGTTGGCGATGTAGAAGCGATGGCCGCCGGCGCGCTCAGCCTGCTCGCCGATCCCGATCGCCTTGAGACAATGCGCGACGCCGCCCGCCGCACCGCTCAAAAGCGATTCTGCTCTTCGCTCGTCGTTCCTAAATACGTTCGATTTTATGAACAGGTTCTGGCGGCTGGGAACTAATTTTTCCTTGCTGTGCAGCGAGCGCGGGTCTCAAAGACCCGCGCCACAGCCGATATCTCACCCAGAAAACAAAGCTCCTTTTCTGGGGATCTCGGTCTGGAGACCGGCGCTACTCATCCTTGACACTCTACAACGTCCGTTTAAACAACGGCGTCGCGATCAGCAAAGTTCCGATGCCGAAGATCGTCAAAAACGCCAAATCCCCGCGGATCGCGATCCAGCCGCCATCTTTGAGAATCACCGCTTTGAAGCCGTGAATCACGTAGGTGAATGGATCGATGACCGTCAATACCTGCAGCCACTTGGGGAAAGCAACCGTGGGATACATGGCGCCCGAGGGATAGAACAGCAGTGTATTGAGCACGCCGAACATGGCGCGCGGCACCAGTGGATCGTCGACGCGCACCATCAGCAGGAACATCATTCCGTTGAAGGCTATTGAGCAGGCCAGGATCAAACAGAGCATTTGCAACGCCGCCATGGGACGAAAGATCACGCCCAGCCCGGCGATCAGCGAACCGATTACCGTGAGCGAGATTCCGCTCAGCGCGGCCTTCATCGATCCTGCAAGATTCATGCCGAAGACCAGCTCGATTTTTGTAATCGGAGTCACCAGGTAGCCTTCGTGAACGCCACGAGCCTTGTCGTCGATATAGAGAATTCCGCCGCCGATCATCACCGAGATGTACATGGCCAGCGCGATCGAAGCCGGCAGCAAGAACTTGAGGTAGTTGACGTAAGGGTAGAGTTCGACAACCTGAAGCGCGATGGCCGACGATAACCGGCTCTGCACGGTTGCCGTATTCAGCGATTCAACCAGCAGTTGCATCTCCGATTCCACGCTGGCCGAAGTAAACAAATCCGAATTGTCTACCACGATGCCCAGCTTGGGCTGCTCCCCGGCATAAACGCGGCGCGAATACTGCGCTGGAATAATCACGGCAGCATCGATTTTGCCCGTGCGCACGTCTTCGCGGGCCTGCACCTCGTTGGTGTACTCGACGGTCGTGAAGGTCTTGATGTTAACGGCAACGGCTGCAAAGGCTTCGCGCACCTTTACCGCTTGCGGGCCATGGTCGTAGTCCACCACCGCCACGTGCGTGCCAACAATCTTACCGCCAAAGGCGTTGCCCATGATGATCAACTGCATCACCGGCATCATCATGGACATGATGAGAAGCGAGGGCGAACGGAAAAACCGGCGCATCTCGCGCTCGAAGATGGCAAACATGCGGATCATGGGCGTGCTCCTGGCCGGGGCGGCAACATACCGGCTTTGTCAGGCTTGACCTGTTCGTCGCGCAACTGGCGGCCGGTGTAGTGGAGAAAGACATCGTCAAGGGTCGTATTCTGCACGCTGAGCGAGGTAAGAGATTCACCTAGATTTGAAGCCATTTCCACCAACTGCATGGTGGTCTTCGAGCCCGACCGCGTCATGACGCGATAGAATCCCGCGCCTTCCGGCTGCACGCTGGTCACGCCTTCGAGTTTCTCCAGCCGCGATGGCCAGGCCGGATTCTCGTGCTCAAAGTGCACCTCGACAACATTGGCGCCGGCTACGCTGTTTTTCAGCTCCAGCGGCGTGCCCAGCGCCACCAGCGTGCCATGATCGACAATCGCGATGCGGTCGCAGAGTTTGTCGGCCTCTTCCATGTAGTGCGTCGTCAGCAGCATGGTCAGATTGCGCACCGTCTTCAGATGGTTCAGCATCTCCCAGACGGCGATGCGCGAAACCGGATCGAGTCCCGTTGTCGGCTCATCGAGAAAAAAGATACGCGGATTGTGTACCAGGCCACGGGCGATCTCCACGCGCCGCCGCATACCGCCCGAGAGCGTCTTGGTCGGCGCCTGCCGCCACTTGGTCAGGTCCACCGCTTCCAACACCTCGGCAATATTCTTCTCGCGCTCGGCGCGGGGAACGTTGTAGAGCTTGGCGTAGATGCGCAGATTTTCTTCTACCGTCAAATCCGCGTCGCTGGTCATTGCCTGGGGAATGACGCCAATCTGACGGCGCACATTGTCGGCATCGCGCGCCACATCGTAGCCGGCAACAATCGCATGGCCCGAGGTGACCGGGATCAGCGTTGTCATCATGCGGATCAGCGTGCTCTTCCCCGCCCCGTTCGGTCCCAACAACCCGAAGATCTCGCCCTCGGCCACGTCAAAGCTCACATCCTTGACGGCCTCGAAATCACCGTACTTTTTCCCGATGCGCTCGACCGCGATCGCTGCCGGCATTTCGTCTTTTTTATGGGCCGCGGCGCTCACTGCTTCACCAGCTTTTCTTTGGGAATGTAAACTTCGGCGGTCATTCCAGGCACAAATTTTTCGCCTTCATTGGGAATCAGCAGCTTCAACTGCACGGTCTTGATGTCGCGCTTCATGCGGCTCACATCGCGTTGCGTAGCAAAATCCCCTTCAGCGGACTTAGCGATGACTTTGCCCCACACCGTGGTTCCGCTGGGCATCACCACGCGCAGCGAATCGCCCAGTTGCACGCTGTCGGCCTGCGTCTCGGGCAGCGGAGCGTAGATCCAAGTCTGCGTCAGATCCACGATGGTCACAATCGCCGAACCCACCGAAACCACTTCGCCCTGCCGCGCCGCCCACACGTTCACCTTGCCGCTGATGGGGGCAACAACGCGCGCGTAGCCTTCCTCCACCTTGGCCTCGTCGGCCAACAGACGCGAATTCAGCTCATCGGCGCGGTTCTGATCGACGGTACGCGCCGAAACTTCCACCAACCTTTCATGCTCCTGCGCCTGGCGCAGCGAGGCCTGTGCGGCGGCCAGATTGCCTTTAGCGGTGTTGACGGCCGCTTCGCTGGCGTGCAAACTGGTTACCGCTTCATCGCGCGCCTGCGCGCTCATGATTCCCTGCTGCGCCAGGGCCACGGTGCGGCTGGTGTCGGCCTGCTGGTGTTCGAGATTGGCTTGTGTTTGCGCCAGCGTTGCTTCTGCGGCGCGCACTTGCGCCTCCGCGCTCACCGTGGCATTATGCGTTTCGCCTGCATTTTGCCGCTCGGTTTCAATAGCCTCGCTTAGCTTCCAATTGTTTGCCGAAGCCGTCGCCTCGGCCGCCTTGCGCGCCGCGCTCAGATCGTCACTCTCGATCGTCGCAATCAGATCGCCGGCCTTCACATCCTGGCCTTCCTGCACCGTCAAGGTTTGAATCCGGCCCTGAATCCGCGAACTGACCACGACCTCGTTGGCATCCACGGTCCCAATCAGTTGCAGATCACTGGAGTGCCGCGCCGTTGCCAGATACCAGACAAACGAGCCCAGCATCAGCAGGCCCAATAAGAAAAAAACTCGATTGCGTGCGCTCACTTCCAACTCCTCGCGTTTGAAAACTCTGTACAGTCCGGCATGGGCGTGTCGGCCAATATCCTAGCGGCCAGCCTGGCGCCGTGTTCCCGGTCGATAAAAATCGCCTGGCCTAAAAACTCCACCAACACCACTCTACGGCGGCGTAATGAATCCGGTGCAAATGGCTCGAACTCCATCACGAGCCTCCAAATCGGCGCGCTCATAAAATAGATTATGTTCGCGCCCAAAGCCGCAAGTAATACCTGGAACCAGTCCACCTCGACCAGCTCGCTCGACTCGATTCCCTCTCGGATAATTGCCTCGTACATCGCATGTTGAGGCGCGAAAACATTTTTCACCATTGCCGGCAGCACACCGGCTTCACCCTTATGCAGCCGGATCATCTCCTGCTGCAGGAGCCGCTGAAATTCCCGTTGCGTCAGAATTCTGTCGAAGTGGTAGAGCGCCGCGCGCAGCAGTCGCTCTCCCGGACTCGACCCGCGCTGAAACACGGCCATTGAGCCTTCCAGCACTCGTGCTGCCACAAGATCGAATGCGGCTATATACAACTTCTCTTTGCTCTCGAAGTAGTAATAGATCAAAGCCTTGTTCACGCGCGCGGCCACGGCAATCTGCTCGGTCCGCGCACCGGCCAGGCCTTTTTCTGCAAACTCCTTCTGTGCCGCTTCAAGGATCCTGCGCTTTGTCTCCGCAGCGCGATCGGCTTGAACCTCATGATTGAGTCGTTTTTCCATAATTAACTAACTAGTTAGTAAAATAGACTACGTGGCGGTTACTCGGCAAGTCCGATGCGGAACGTTCTTTAATTAATTTATCGTAAACACTTGATATTATAGGCAATTACGACCGAATTAATCGCCCTGCTCTTCTCTTGCGGGACAGGCTCTCACCGGCATACACCCTCACTCGGGCATCGTGTCACGGCATACCGTCTCTTCCACCAGTGCGAAATTATCTTTGCTCCCAACCTTTCTTGGTAGCTGTACAATTCCATCGGCTCCGCAACGGGAGTCGAACCGGTACGGAGCAAGGAGATTTCAGATGAGCAGCATGCCAACAAACTATGGCGATTCTTCCGACTTCGACGTCAATTCTTCCGACGGCACAGCCCACGGCGATTCGCAGCCCGTCACCCCCGCCCCAGATCCAACTCCACCACCTGAGCCCACAATAGCGCCGCAACCGGAACCCACACCCGCGCAATACATCCACGAGATTCCAACCTTCCCGATCCCAACCTACGTCGTAAACAGTGATCCGAGCGATGATCCCCCGCACGACGATATTCCAGAGGATGATGGGGATGGTGAGTGAATCCATGCGCCTGCGCAGCAGACTAACCTCGATTTTCTGCTGATGAAATTCTCAGTCTGTGTCGCCGTGACAGAGAAAAGGCCGCGGACATTGTCGGCTCATCACTTAGCGCGCGCCATACACAGCCGCATTGGCTCGTTGTCCGCGAAAACCCGCCATTCCGCGACTTTGTCATCCTCAATGCTGGCCCGGACGGCGACCGGGGTCGACCAGCGGTTCTCATTATCCAATTCACCAGAGGGAGCATAGGTGCCCTTTGCCTCACCGAACAGAGCAACGACAGCTCCGTCGCAATGCGTTTCTTCAACCGCAATCGAATAGTCGGGAACCATGCCAAAGTACCCTTTCCAAGCCGCCCGCATTGGTTCCCGTCCTTCGACTACATTAGCGAGCGCATCGATAAACCTGTGCTGCGGCGTCATCAGCTCACATAGTGCGTCAACGTCCTGGCGATTGATCGCGTTGACAAATGCTCGAACGACCTCAACTGCCGACTGGCTCATGTGGACCTCGCATTTCACAGTTCACTCTTTCACTTCTTCACTCGTTAATCAAAGACCACCGTCTTGTTGCCGTAGCAGAGAATGCGCCGGTCCAAGTGCCAGCGAACGGCGCGCGAGAGCACGATCCGCTCCAGGTCGCGGCCGCGGGCGATGAGATCCTCCACCTGATCGCGATGGCTGATGCGCGCCACGTCCTGCTCGATGATGGGGCCGTCGTCGAGAACCTCGGTGACGTAGTGGCTGGTGGCGCCGATCAGTTTCACGCCACGCGCATGCGCCGCATGATAGGGCCGCGCTCCGATGAAGGCCGGCAAAAATGAGTGATGCACATTGATGATCGTTCGCGGATAACTCTCGACAAAGGCAGGCGTAAGAATCTGCATGTAGCGGGCCAGCACGACCAGTTCGACTTTGCGCTCGGCAAGGATTTCGAGCTGGCGTTTTTCGTCTTCGGCGCGACTCTGCGCGGTAACGGGCACGTACTCGAAGGGCACGCCGTAAAACGCCGCCAGATTTTCAACGGCGCGATGATTGGAAATGATGACAGGAATCTCGCAATCAAGTTCGCCGGTCCGCCAGCGGTGCAGCAGGTCGGCCATGCAATGCAGATACTGCGAGCAGAACAGCGCCACGCGCAGCTTGCGCTCGCTTGAAGCCAGCTTCCAGCGCATGCCCAGTTCCGCGGCCAGCGCCGCAAAGGCCTGGCGGAAGCTCTCCAGATCGAAGCCGTCCAGTTCCCACTCCACGCGCATGAAAAACAGCCCCTGGTCGTGGTCCCGGTGCTGGTCGGCGTGCAGAATATTGGCGCCGCGCTCGTAGAGCAGCCCCGAAACACGCGCCACCAACCCCTTGCGATCGGGGCAATCGATCAATAAAACCGCGGAATCTTTCATGGTTCTTTCAGATTACGCCATTGCCTTGAAGGAAAACAAAACGGGCCGCAGCTTGCGCCGCGGCCCGCCATGGACGGCCAGAAAATCTTAGTCGTAGTATTCCAGTCCCAGGTGCGTGATCAACTCCGCGCCCATGATGTGGCGCAGCGTGTTCTTCATCTTCATCGACTGGATAAACAGATCGTGCTCGGGATAGAGTCCGGGCGCGCTCTGCGGCGATTTCAAGTAGAAGCTCAACCACTCTTGAATGCCGATCGAACGCAGTTCGGGCGTGCGCTTGGCCAGATCCATGAACAGCACCAGGTCGAGAGCTACCGGAGCGGCCAGAATCGAGTCGCGGCAGAGGAAGTTGATCTTCAACTGCATCGGGTAGCCGAGCCAGCCGAAGATGTCGATATTGTCCCAGGCTTCCTTTTCGTCGCCGCGCGGCGGATAGTAGTTGATGCGAATCTTGTGGTAGATGTCCTTGTAGAGATCGGGGTACTTCTCCGGCTGGAAGATGTACTCGAGCGAGCCGAGCTTGGACTCTTCCTTGGTCTTGAACGATTGCGGCTCGTCGAGAACCTCGCCGTCGCGGTTGCCCAGGATATTGGTCGAGAACCAGCCGCTGACGCCCAGCATGCGCGCCTTGAAGGCCGGAGCCAGAACCGTCTTCATGAAGGTCTGCCCAGTCTTGAAGTCCTTGCCGGCAATCGGCGCCGCGTTCTGCTTCGACAGCTCGATCATCGCCGGAACATCGACAGTCAGGTTCGGCGCGCCGTTGACAAAGGGCACGCCCTCTTTGAGGGCCGCGTAGGCGTAGATCTGCGAAGGCGCGATGCCGATGTCGTTGTCTTCCAGGCCCTTTTCGAAGGCAGCAATCGACTGATGCACCGCCGAAGGCTCGAGGAAGATCTCGGTTGAAGCGGCCCAGAGCACGACCACGCGGTCGACGGTCTTCTTGAAGTTCTGAATGTCGGCGCGAACCTGCTCGGCCAGATCCCGCTTGTTCTTGCCCTTCTTGACGTTGACGCCGTTGAGCCGCTTCACATAGTACTGATCGAAGACCGCCGGCAGAGGCTTGATGGTCTCCAGATACGGCTTCAGTTGCGCCAGTATATCGCTCTTCAGAACCTCGGCGTGGGCCGCGGCCTGGTAGACGTTGTCCTCAAAGATATCCCAGCCGGTAAAGACGACATCGTTCAGATCGGCCAGAGGCACAAAATCCTTGATCAGCGGCGAATTGTTGTCGGTCCGCTTGCCCAGCCGGATGGTTCCCATCTGCGTCAGAGAACCGATCGGCTTGGCCAATCCGCGCCGCACCGCCTCAACGCCGGCGATCATCGTCGTCGCCACCGCGCCCAGGCCCACCACCATCACGCCCAGCTTTCCCTTCGCGGGCTCAACCTTCGAAGCAGCGGTCTGATGGCCGCCTTGTTGCTCGTTTGCCATGACTTCTATTCCTTCCTTTGCTGTTGATCTCACCTATCGACTTCCGTACGCAATCGCAACCCGCAACCGGCGGGCTGCGCGACTTACTTTGCCTTACGCTGCATTCGCCGCGCGCCTGCGGTTCAAATGCGACCAGATGAACCATACGGCCAACGCCACTACCGCCACTTCCACCACCAGGTGGAAGCGGTGAAACACCTGCTCGAACCGCGGATCGGTGTGCCACTTTTCGCCCAGTGTCTTGCCGGCGTAGGCCAACACAAAGCACCACGGCCATGAACCCACGAACGTATAGACGTGAAACTTGACCCGGTTCATCTTGGCGATTCCCGCCGGAAACGCGATGAACGTGCGCACAATCGGCAACAGCCGCGCAATGAGAACCGCGATCGATCCGTACTTCGAGAAGAAATCCGTCATCAGATCCAGATCGTGATGGCTCATCAAAACCCATTTGCCATAGCGCTCGACCAGCGGACGGCCGCCTTTGGCGCCGATCCAATACGCCACCACCGAGCCCAGATTGCAACCGATGGCCCCGGCCGTCGCCGCCAGAAATAGATTGAAATGTCCCAGGTAGGCCACGTAGCCGGCAAAGGGCATGATGATTTCACTCGGCAACGGAATGCATGCCGACTCGATGCCCATCAAAACGGCGATGCCGGCATAACCGCCAGCCTGGATCACATGGGTGATGAATTCGAACAAGAGCGCAATGATTTTTTCGTTCATGAGCTTTCCCAGTATATAAGCCGGTTGCGGTCTCTATCCCGTTTCTTAAGCTAATGTTGCGCGAAAAAATTGCTGCACACGTCTGCATTTCTCATTTGCTAGGATGTACTGTGATTGTCAACACGATCCAAGGAGGTCACCTTGTCTGTTCTTCCTCCCGTTCCTCTCACCCTGGAAGGCTCTTCGGTGCTGCACCAGTTCTTCGGCTTCGACTGGAAGTCCTGGCACGGCTGCGCGCCGGACGAACGCAACAAGATCGTCGCCGAGACCCTCGCCGCACTGCGCTCGCTGGAACGCGCTACCCCCGACGCGCCGGTGCGCACGGCGCTCTTCTCGCAACTCGGCCACAAAGGCGATTTGATCTTTCTCCACTTCCGCGAATCCTTCGAGGCACTCAATCAGGTCGAATTGTCTTTGGCGCAAACCCCGCTCTACGGCTTCCTCCATCTACGCCACTCTTATGTCTCGGTCGTCGAATTGGGCCTCTACGAATCCACGCGCAAGACATACAAAGCCGCAGCGGCCAAAGGCTTCGAGCCGCATACACCCGAGTGGAACGCAGAGATTGCCGAATCGCTGGTGCGCGCCGCGGCCGCCATGGCTCCGCGGCTCTTCCCGGACGTCCCCGATGCGAAATATCTCTGCTTTTATCCCATGGACCGAAAACGCGGCGAGCAGTCCAACTGGTACTCGGTGCCCTTCGCCGACCGCCAGCGCATGATGCACGAACATGGGCTCATCGGAAGACGATACGGCGAGCAAGTTAAACAGATCATCTCCGGCTCTATCGGTTTCGACGATTGGGAGTGGGGCGTCTCGCTCTTCGCCGACGACGCCATGGTCTTCAAAAAGCTCATCTACGAGATGCGCTTCGACGAGGTCTCGGCCGTCTACGCGCTCTTCGGACAATTTTTTCTCGGGCTGCGGCTACCGGTCGATAAACTCAGTGATTGGCTCGATGGGAAGCTATCGTAGCTTGCTCACATTGAAGAGCTGCGGGTGTCTAGCCAAGCCAGGCACCCCTCACTTCACCATCACACAAATAAATAAATCCACCGAAAAAGCTTGGGCAGGCAAACGGTAGACTCGAACAGCTCGTTTACAACTAAACACCATCGCACCCCAGCGAAAACAGCAGCGCCGATCCCCTACTCGCGCTGGCTGCCAGCCTCGATTCCTCGCCTTACTCCAGCTATATATTTTTCTTGACTTGTCGAATCAATTGCGCCAATAATCACAGCGCAACTTGGGCCATACCCCACTGCGTTGTCGCGTTCCGTGCGTTCGCCGGGCTCCCCCACCAGTTGAATCGCCACCGCGGAGCGTCGCATTGGAGGTATTGCCATGCGCCTTTGCTCCGCAGCGGTTGCCGAGTTCTTTTGCCTGGTCTTAGCGCCTCTTTCACTGAATGCACAAGAGCCAGAAGTGCCTGCCCCCGCCATTACTTCGGCGGAGACGCAACCCAGCACCCATCCTATTCAGACCTTCCCCGGTCAACGACAAATCACGAATGTCCCGGCGCAAAGCGCGCCTCTTGATTCCGGCCCATTGCTCCTCGCTACCGGTCCTGCGGCCGTTACAGCGGCAGCCATCCGCATCTACCGGCCACCAACTGTTCCCACACGCCAGCCTGTCACCGGCAAAAAATTTCTTCTGCTCAATGGCCTTCATCTGGGCCTGGCGCTGGCCGACATCCACACCACGCAACAATGCCTGGCCCATCACACCTGCCGGGAGGGCAACCCGCTGATGCCCTCCTCATCTGCCGGCCAATACGGGATCAGTGTTGGACTGGTTACGATGACCGCAGCGGGCAGCTACTGGCTCAAACGGCACAACTCGCCGCATTGGTGGATCGCGCCGGTCATTGGCATCTCCGCTCACAGCGCAGGGCTGGCTTCGGGGCTCGCGAACCGATAAATCCGGTCCAGAAATGGATCAGCACCACGATTCCCCAGATGGTTATCCTCGGTCGGAAGAGATCAACCTTCGGCAAACCCCACCCTTACCGGCTCCATCTCCAGCCGGAGGCCGAAGCGCGCCGCGACGCTCTCCTGAATCTTCGCGGCCAAGTCCAGAATCTCCCCGGCCCGCGCGCCGCCGCGATTGACCAGCGCCAGCGTATGCCTCGATGAAATGGCCGCCGCGCCCAGCGCGTAGCCCTTGGTAAAGCCAGCCCGCTCGATCAGCCACGCCGCAGGAATTTTTACTTGATCGCTCTCCGTCCCAGCAGAAAACCTTGGCGGCGAACCGGCGCTGCTTGCGGCAATCTGCCGATAGACAGCCTCGCTCACCACAGGATTCTTGAAAAAGCTTCCCGCGCTACGGCAATCCACGTCGCCCTCAACGAGCAGCATGCCCTTGGTCTTGCGAATCTCACAGACAAGAGCGGCCACCTCGGCCAGAGTCTTGGCCCCGGCGTCAGAAACCGCCCGTTCCAGCTCCGCATAGCGCAGCGTTGGTTTGCCGCCGGGTTCAAGCCTGTAATCGACCCGCGTCACCACGTAACGTCCGCGATCCGCCCCGTTGAAGCGGCTGCGGCGATAGGCAAAGCCGCACTCGGCGCCCGTGAACTCGACGAACGCGCTGTGCTCCAGATCGAAGGCCCGCACCCGCTCAATCAGCGCGCCCGCCTCCTGCCCGTAAGCGCCCACATTCTGTACCGGCGTTCCGCCCACGGTTCCCGGAATCCCCGCCAGACACTCCAGCCCGGCGCAATCGCTGGCAACCATTTGCTCCACAAAAGCCGACCAGTCCTCGCCCGCGGCGGCATGAAAGATTGCTCCCTCGCGCTCGATTCCCTTCAGCCCGATTTTGAGCGCAAGCCCGGAAAACCCCGCATCGGCGACCAACAGATTGCTGCCCCCGCCCAGCACAAACAGCGGCAGGCCACGCTCACACGCCCAAGCCGCCGCCTCGGCGACCTCAGCCTCGCAGGCGGCCTCGGCAAACCACCGCGCCGGCCCGCCGATCCCGAAAGTTGTCAGCGGCGCCAGCAACCGATTCTCTTCAATCTTCATCGGTTCCAGTCTATATCCGCGCCATGACCGCAAAATCCGTCGCGCGGTTTTCCAATTTATAGTGCCGGCTCCTAAGCCGGTTGTTTTGCCGATCGCCTGACCCGCGAGAGAACGGCAACAGCCAGAGAAAAGATCTAGACTTTGCGGATGGGCCCCGGGTAGCGCGCAATCGTCGCGTCGGCCGTCAGCAGCGTAATGCCTTCGACAATCGCTTGCGCAATCAAAAGCCGGTCGAAGGGGTCTCTGTGGATTGAGGCCAGCGAATCGACAGCAAGAACATGCTCGCTTGTTACAGACAGTTCTGTATAGCCGTTTTCCAGCATCATCTGGCGAACCTCGCGCGGATCGTAAGCCAAATCGCGATATCGCGCCTTCTTGAGCACGATCTCCCAAATGCTGGCCGTGCTAAATAGAAACCCGTTTTCAGGATTGTTGATAAGAGAGCGCGCTGCGCGGCTTAAGCCACTGCCACCAATCGGTAGCCAAAAAAGAAAATGTGTGTCGAGAAGGTACCTCATTGGCTACCCTTGCCGTAGAACATCTCTTCGATTTCTCGATCCGCCTGCTTGTCGATCTCGTCGAAGTTGTCCGGCAGCGTGTACATCCCTTTCATGAATCCGATCCGTTTCTTGGGTTTGGTTTTTGAGGTGGCGATCGGTACGACCTGCGCCATCGGCTTTCCGGCCTTGGCAATGATGAATGGCTCACCGGCCGCGACTTCTTCGATCAACCGCGAAAGATGGGTTTTCGCCTCATGAATATTCACTGTGCGCATGGCCGTCTCCAGTAGACTAAGTTCACTTAGTTTAGTCCAGTTCTGAGGCGGACACAAACCGGCTGCCGCAAGAATGGAAACGGCCTCCCACGAAGGGAGGCCGCTGTGTCTTCGATGGATTCAGGATTGCTCAATCCGCCGATTGCACGTTCTCCAGCTTCTGCACCTTGCTGTGCCGGATCGAATAGCCAAAATAAATAATCAGTCCAAAGACCAGCCAGCCGATCATCACGGCCCAAGTCACCTTCGGCAGCCGGCTCATCACAAACAGCGCGGTGAGAATACCCATGATCGGCACAAATGGAACCAACGGCGTCTTGAAGGGCCGCTCCAGCTCCGGTTGCCGCACGCGCAGCACCCAGACGCCAGCGCAGACAATCGTAAAGGCCAACAGCGTGCCGATGTTCACCAGATCCGAGAGGAAATCGATATCCTTGACGGCCGGCATCACGGCAACAATCACGCCCACGACAATCGTCGAGATCCACGGCGTGCGAAACTTGGGATGAATCGCCGAGGCCCACTTGGGCAACAGTCCGTCGCGCGACATGGAAAAGAAGACCCGCGACTGGCCGAGCAGCATCACCAGCATCACCGTGGCCAGGCCAAAGACCGCGCCCAGCTTGACCAGTAGCGATCCCCAGCTTACGCCGGTAGCATCGATGCCCACCGCGACCGGGTCGCCCACATTCAGTTGCGTGTACTTCACCAGCCCGGTGAGCACCGACGAAACCATGATGTAGAGAATGGTGCAGGCCACCAGCGAGCCGAGAATGCCGATGGGCATATCGCGCTTGGGATTCTTGGCCTCCTGCGCCGCCGTCGAGACAGCGTCAAATCCGATATAGGCGAAGAAGATCGACGAAGCGCCCGTGGCAATGCCCATCCAGCCATATCTTGTATGTCCGGAAAGTATCAGCAAGAATTTTTGCCAACTTCCAAGAGAACTTGGATCTCTATCGAAAACTGTTGGCGGAATAAACGGATGCCAGTTTTGCCAGGCCAGCGAGGGATGGTGCAACAGGAAGAGCCCACCGACAACCAGAAAGACACAGACAATGCCCAGCTTCACAATCACAATGGCCGAGTTGAAGTTGGCCGATTCCTTGATGCCGATGACCAGAATCGCGGTAATCAGCAGCACGCCCAGCATCGCCACCAGATTGAAGGCCGCCGTGACATGCGGCAGTCCGGCCAAGTTCACCCCCGTGGGCAGCGAGGCCAGCGGTTGCCACTTCTCCTGGAAGAAATAAAGCTGAGTGCCTGGAACCGCCGTGAACCGTGGCGGAATATAGATGTGCAGTTGCTGCAAGAAGCTGTTCAGGTAGCCCGACCAGCCGGCGGCCACCGTCGCCGCGCCAAAGGCGTACTCCAATACCAGATCCCAGCCAATGATCCAGGCCACCAACTCGCCCAGTGTGGCGTAGCCGTAAGTGTAAGCCGAGCCGGCGATGGGAATGATCGAGGCAAACTCCGCGTAACACAAGCCGGCAAAGGCGCAAACGATTCCCGCCAGCACAAAGCTAAGCGAAACCGACGGGCCGGCGTAGAGCGCCGCCGCTTTGCCCGTGAGCACAAAAATTCCGGCTCCGATAATCGCGCCAATTCCCAGCGTGATCAGGTTCAAGGCGCCCAACGAGCGCTTCAGTGTATGTTCGCCCTGCTCGCCCGCCTCGGCGGAGAGCATTGACATCGGCTTAATACGCAGCAATCTGGATTTCAAGAATTGATTTCTCCCCAGTGCATCCTTCGCAGTCTGTTCTTTTAGAAAGATAGGAATAAGCTTCCACTTTCCGGGCAGGTTCAAGGCAGTTTTTGCGGCAAATGATGCTTGCATCAAATTCTACGACACGCGGCCGCGCGGATCGCGCAAACCGGGCGCCGAAGAATCCCCAGGACGCCCCTTGTTGTGAGCACAATCCTAGTGCAGAGCGCCTGAGGATGGCATAAAAATGAACCTGCGTTAGCTCAGCGCCGCCTGCCAGCGCCTGAACTCGGCTACCGGATCGGCAGCGCGAAAGATCGCGCCCACCACCGCGACCAGGCTGGCTCCGGCCTCCAGAATCGCCGCGGCATTCTCTAGCGTGACGCCGCCCACGCCCACCAAAACCGCATTTGGCCTGGCCTCGGCGCGCAACCGCCGCACGCCCTCGATACCGATTGTGGGCAATGTGGTCTGCTTGGTGCGCGTGGTGTAGACCGGCCCAATCGATAGATAATCGACCGGCGCCTGCAAAATGCCCGGCAGCATCGCATCGTTGCCGCCAAAGGTTCCCACGATCCGTTCAGGGCCGACGATCCGCCGCGCCTCGGCCGGCGTCACGTCGCCAGAGTCCACATGCACGCCGTCGAAGCCGATCCGCTCCACCAGTTCCGCGCGGTCGTCGAGAATCAGCTTCACTTTACCCGCGGGCAGCGCCGCGCGTAGCACCGCTGCGTCGGCCAGCAGTTCGGCCTCGCTGCCGGTCTTGTTACGGTATTCCATGAGCGTGACGCCGGCCTCGGCCAGCCCCTCGCCCAGACGCCGCAAAAACTCCGCCCGGTTTTCTTGGGGAATTGCCGCGCTGTCGAAAATGGGATAGATCTTGGGAAATGTGAACGCCATGTATGTAGACTAGACCGCGCGCCAAGGGTTTGTTTCATGAAATTGAAGAGCGCGGGCCCGAAGACCCGCGCTGCATCAAACTTCTGTTCCCTCGTTCCCTGCTTTTCTCACATTCCATCGGCCGATGGCCCATAGGTACCAGGAATCTTCGCATTCAACAGCCGCAGGTACACGCCCAACTGCGCGCGATGGTGAATCATGTGGCTCAGCACCATCGAGCGGAAGACCCCATGGCGAGGCTCGTCGACAAACGTCTGCCCACCAAAGATGAACTTCCAGTGCGCGTCCCAATTGGCAGGAGTAACCGCAGCTAGAGCCGCTTTCACCGACGGCAGTTCGCGGTCGAACTTTTCCAGTAACGCCGCTTTGTTTGTGGGAACATAGCCTTCCCACTTGTGGTCCGCCGAAAGCTCCATCTTGTCCTTGGTCAGCGTCGTCAGCGCCCAGTCGCCGGTCATGTCGGTCAAATGACCAGCCAGACGGCCCAGGCTCATCGACTTTTCATGCGGTTTATAGCTCAGATCGGCATCTTCAGGAATCGCAGCCAGCATCTCGCGTGTCTTGGCGGTTTCGCGTTCGTATTCAGCAAGCAGATCTTTTTGAAAGTCCATCAGGGCAACCTCCTCGTTGCCAAACCAGCATAGACGATCCCTACCGAAAAGGCGAATAAAAAGCGATAAATATTCCAGGAAAAATGTATCGCATGAAAACTGTCTCCGTTCGCGATCTGTGCTACGACTTCAAAACCGTCGAGCGGTTGCTGCTACAGGGCGAGGAGTTCGAGATCAGCAAGCGGCGCAAAGTCATCGCGCGGTTGACGCCGGAGCGCGGCGAGCGGCCGCCGCTGCCGGATTTTTTGGGACGGCTCAAAGAGATTTACGGCAATCAGGTCTTTGAAACCACCGGCGCCGAACTCATCTCGGCCGATCGCGAAGATCGCTTTTGAACCGATGATCTATCTGGACTCAAGCGTTGTCTTTTCCGTCCAGGGGCGCGACGCCAATACTGTGGCAGCCATTGCGCTCATCAAGTCAACGCCAGAACAGCCGATTCTTTCGCAGCTTTGCGAAGTCGAGTTCGTCAATGCGCTCGGGCTAAGGATGTATCGCAAAGGGATTTCGCAAACGCAGGCTCAGGCATCAATTGCCGACTTCGAGCAAAACCTTCTTAAAGGGCTCTATCGCACGTTTCCCTTGCCCGACAGAGCTTTCACCCGCGCCAAGATTCTGGCGCAGACGCTTACGCCGGCCATCGGCGCGCGCGCCGCAGATCTGCTGTACGTTTCCGCGGCAATGGAACTTGGCGCCAGCGCGCTCTACACCTTCGACCAGAAGCAGCACCGCACCGCGCAAACCGCCGGGCTGGCCGTCAATCCGCTTTCATAACGCAACTCATTGGGCAGCGGGCGTCTTCATTGAACTGCATGCAGCGGCCTCAATGGCCTCGTTCAACAGATTGAACAAACGGTCGGAGAGCCGTTCATACTCAGCCTGCACTTCGCCGTCGAATCCCATGTCGTTCCACGATCCCATTCCGCCGAAGACCCACGCGCTCATGGTTGCCTTCAGAAGCGAAACGGCAGCGGCGCTCAGCGAATTGGGAAGAAACAGATCTTTGTGATAGCCGATATCCGCCTGCGAGTTGTTGAGCGCGGCGAGGGCTTGTTCGAAACACCTGGTAAATCCGCCGCAGTTTTCGCGCTCTGAAAATGCATGAATCTTTTTCAGCGCAGGCCGCAGCTCCTCCGTAATTTCTTTGAGAGAACGCAGTGCAACGGCCTCGGTCTGGGCGATCTCGCAAAGTCCGTAGGTCACCTGCCAGATTCTGCGGTCGGGCGCGTTTTTATTGCCGATCTCCCACTTGCCGAACCAGAACTCGCTCGCGCCGTCGCGGCGCAAGACCTCGATCTTCCATTGCCGTCCGCCGCCAACAAACCCGGCCGACATTCTGTCGGAGATGTGGGGATGATTCTGCGCTCTCTGCAGCAGCCGCAGCCGCAGCCCCAGCATTTCGCGACTCAGCAGATATTGAATCCACTCGTCCGGCGAGCCGGCAACCGCAACGGTTTCGAATCCGCCGCCGCTGACCTGCTGCGCGGCGACAAAACGAACCGACTCGCAGAACGTACACGTCGAGTGGCCTGGAAAGAACGGGGTCACTGAACAGCCAGAGATTGCGGCATTTCCATAACAAGTAAGCGCAACCATCTGCGCCAGCGGACCCTGCATCTTCACCTCGTGACGGCAATACTATGCCGGCTTCAGCAAGCCGGTTTACGCCGATTGTTTATCTTCTTCGGCGCGAGCGGCCAAAAAGCGCTCCATGAATCCGGTATCGAATTCGCCGGAGCGGAAGTTGGTATCGCGCAGAATCGCCTGCTGCAGCGAAATCGAAGTCTCGATGCCGCGCACATGGAATTGGCCGAGCGCCCGCTCCATGCGCGCGATGGCTTCATCGCGGCTGACTCCGTGGGTGATCAGCTTGGCAACCAGCGAATCGTAAAAGGGCGAAACCACGCCGCCCGTGTACTGCGCCGTATCCACGCGGATGCCGTTGCCGCCCGGCACCAGAAAGGCTTCGATCTTGCCCGCCGAGGGCGTGAACTTCTTGGGATTCTCGGCATTGATGCGGCACTCGATGGCATGGCCGCGCAGTTCCAGCTTGGCGGGCAGAATCGTATCCAACCGCTCGCCGGCGGCGATGCGCAACTGCGCCTTCACCAGATCGACGCCGCTAATCGCCTCGGTCACCGGATGCTCGACCTGAATGCGCGTGTTCATCTCGATAAAGTAGAGTTTGCGATTGGCGTCCATCACAAACTCCACCGTGCCCGCGTTCTGGTAGCCGATGTCGGTCAGGCAGCGGCAGAGGGTTTTGCCGATCTCGTCGCGCAGCTTCGCCGTCACTTGCAGGCTGGGCGACTCTTCGATGAGCTTCTGATGGCGGCGCTGGATCGAGCACTCGCGCTCAAAGAGCGAGGCCACGTGGCCATGCTCGTCGGCCAGCATCTGGAACTCGATGTGGCGGGGATTCTCGACGAACTTTTCCATATAGAGTTCGCCATTGCCGAAGGCGTTGGCCGCCTCGCTGAACGCGGCGTGATAGAGGCGTGGCAAATCGGCCGGATCGCGGACAATGCGCATGCCGCGCCCGCCGCCGCCGGCCTTGGCCTTGAGGATCACCGGGTAACCGACTTTTTTCGCGCAGGCCTCGGCCTCTTCGACCGTGGCAAACACGCCGTCGGAGCCAGGCAGAATCGGCACCTTGGCCTTCTTCATCGCCTGGCGGGCCTTCTCTTTTTCGCCCATCAGCCGCATGGCCTCGGGCGGCGGCCCAATGAACTTGATATTCGAGGCGCGGCAGACCTCGGCGAAGTTGGCATTCTCGCTCAGCAGCCCGTAGCCGGGATGGATTGCATCCACGTCGGCGATCTCGGCGGCGGCAATCACCGCCGGCACATTCAAATAGCTATCGGCGGCGCGGGGCGGCCCGATGCAGATCGCCTCGTCGGCATAGCGTACATGCAGCGCCTCGCGGTCGGCCTCGCTGTAAACGGCAACCGTGCGAATGCCCAGCTCGTGGCAGGCGTTCATCACGCGCAATGCAATTTCGCCGCGATTGGCAACCAGAACCTTACGAAACATTTGTGTCCTTTGTAGCGGGGCTAGAGCTAATTCGCATGGCTGTATTCCGGTCGAGGTTTTGTAACAGGGCACGACTTTAGTCGCGCCGAAAAAACATCCATCCTCATATCCGGGGCTTTAGCCCCTGCCGGGAACCACCAACTGTGGAACGGCGCTAGTGGTTCTAGAGCCGCTCCTGCTCTGCCCTGCTTCTCGCATCAAAATACTTTGTCACTCTGCGCGGAGGCCACAGTGTCATTTGCGGCGACCGGAGTTGAAGGATCTGCGGTGGTTCTTCGCTGGTTCTGCAAAAAGTATTCAGAACAATGCACGAACTCCGGCAGTTCCTCCCGTGCTACGCCGTGCGCATGGAAAACAGCGGCTGGCCGTACTCGACGGCCTGGCCATTCTCCACCAGGCACTTGACGATCACGCCGGCCACGTCGGCCTCGATCTCGTTCATCAGCTTCATGGCCTCGACGACACAAATCGTCTTGCCCTTCTCGACCCGCTCGCCAAGGGCGACAAAGGGATCGGCGCCGGGCGACGGCGCGGCATAAAAGGTGCCCACGATCGGCGACTTCACCAGATGCAGTCCATCGCCGGTTTCGGCGGCGGGCTCGGGCGCGTGCGTTGCGGCAGCGGCCGGAGCCGGCGCTTGCGGCATGGTGCGCAGCAGCCGCGCCAGATCGCCCAGCGTGGCCGGTCCACTTTCCTGAGGGTTGAACTTCAGCCGGATCTTCAGATCGCCACGGTCCACATCGAACTCGGCCACCTGATGCAGCTTCAAGAACTCGATCAGTTGCCGCAAATCCTCGATATCTTCTTTTTTCATCCCTTTCCTATCTTTCCACGTTGGCGGCTCGCGCGCGCCCCATCGCTACTGCAACGGCATCAAAGTTCAATCAACGCTTTCACGGCCGGGGTCAGCACCTGGCCGCCGCCGCGCGACACTGCCACCATATCCTCAATGCGAATGCCGAACTTGCCCGGCAAATACACACCCGGCTCGATTGTGATCACCATGCCCGCTTGCAGGCGCGCGCTTTGTCCGGCGCCCACACGCGGCGGCTCGTGAATCTCCAACCCGACGCCATGGCCGGTGGAGTGGGAAAATGCCTCGCCGAGACCCTCGCGGCGCAGAATGCTCCGCGCGGCCTCGTCCACCTCCGCGCAACTGGCACCGGCGGTCACCGACTCGACCGCGGCCTGCTGCGCCTGCAACACTGCCTGGTATGCCCGCCGCTCCTCGGCCTTGGGAGTTCCGAGAAAAACCGTGCGCGTCATATCCGAGCAGTAACCTTTGTGGATTATACCGAAGTCCATGGTCACAAAGCCCCGCCGTGGCAACGGCGCCGCGGTGGCGCGGCCATGGGGCAGCGCCGAACGCTCGCCCGAGGCGATGATGGTCTCAAACGACATGCCTTCGGCGCCCAGCAGACGCGCTTGATGCTCCAGTTCGGCGGCCACTTCGATCTCGGCGATTCCCGGCCGCAAAAACCGCAAAATGTGTTCGAAGAGCTGGCAGCCCTTGAGCGCCGCCTCGGCCATGAGGGCCAACTCGGCCTCGTCCTTGACCATGCGCAGATTCTCGACCAGAGGCGTGGGCACGTCCTGGAAAAATCCCCGCCGCAGTTTCCCGGGCAAGGCCGTCTTCCAACGCGCCAGTTCGGCGACTGTGGTCCGCGCCGGATCGAAGCCGGCAAGCAGCACGCCGGGTTGCGCCGCCAGCCATTGCGCCGCCGATACGGCCGGTGCTCCCGCTACAATTTCGGTCTCGGCGGCCTCGACCTCTGCGGCGGCCTGCGCGCGGTAGCGGCCGTCGGTAAACATCCGCGCGCGCCGGCGCGTAATGGCCAAAGCAGCGCTCGAACCGGTAAAACCACACAAATAGCGGAGATCGGGAAGATGCGTAACCAGCAGCCCTGGCAGGCCGGCACGCGTCAGCTTGCGCCGTAACGCGCCCATGCGGCGATTATAGTCCACGGGGTTAGTTTTATCACAGTGGCCAGCGATCAGGGGAGGCAGCAACGGCTTCTATCAACGGTATGATCGTGTGGCTACAAAATATGATTCGCGCGTTCTATCCTCCTGCTAGCATGAAATCGCCAAGGAGAGAATCGATTGGGATCGCCAAATTCGGGTGTTTGGGAAAATCATTCTTACCGGCCGCTTCCAGAAGAAGTCGAGACCCTATGTAACAGAACCGGCGCGCCGCCCCGCCTGATTGCTCATCTGATTCTCGTTCATGACACGGCCGCCACGCTGATTGATCGAATCACGAAAGCCTTTCCAAATTTGCAGTTCGACAAAGACTCCATTCTCTTCGGAGCGGCGACTCACGACCTCGGCAAAACAACTTTCCGCAATGAGCTTATCGAACCAGGAACCCTGCACGAGTCCCACGGAGTTGAATTGCTGAAAGAACTTGGCGTTCCCAAAGAACGCGCGCGTTTCGCGTTCACACATGGAAACTGGATGAAGCTCGATCAAATGCAAATCGAAGACATGCTGGTTGCACTTGCCGATCATTGCTGGAAAGGCAAAAGAAACGACGAACTGGAGGCTTTGACGGTTGGTCTGCTATCAAAGGCTTCGGGACATGAATCATGGCAGTGCTACGCGGCGCTCGACGAAATTTTGCAAGACCTGACAGCCACGGCGGACTCCAGGTTGGCTTGGCAGATGAGTTTTTCGGCTGAATGAGGCAATGCAGAAGGCGCTGATATGGTCCCTGACGCCTGATCCCTACTCACTCTGCCGACTGCACGGGCTTTTTCTGCTGCGGATCAACGCCGCTGCCGGGGGCGTGCAGCTCGCTCTGCTGGTCCATCCACTCGTCCAGCCGCGAGCGCTTGAAGCGCCAGCGGTTGCCCAGTTTGAAGGCGGGCACAAAGCCCTCCGAGGCGTATTTGTAGAGCGTGTCGGGCGAGATACCAAGGTAGCCGGAGGCCTGGCGAATATCCATCACCTCGCGAACTTCTGGAACCAAAAGATTCGAGCGAACCGCGGCTGCGCGCATGGTTGCCTCCAATGGCAAACGTAGAGGTCGGAACAGGAATTTCCGGTAAACCTACCGGTGATGTTGTTTATAGCGCGAAGTTGCCGGTCAGTTCAAGGATTTTCCGGAAGTCACAGGAAATTCAAGGGTTTTGCACCGCGCATTATCAGACAAGCCGTCCTCCTAAGACCCCACCTGTAGTGGGCTGGACCGTACACGCCCTCAACAGCTTGCGTCGTTAAGGCAGTTGGTGCGCTTCTTTGCTCCCCTTCCGGAAGAAGACAAATCCTGCTTCTCCACTGGCGGCTGTTCCCGTTCCCTGTTGATGCTACTTCCGCCACCAGGCGGTCTTTTCCCGGCCGATGTAGTGGGTTTTATTGCCGCGCGAAAGATAGAAGTCCAGCACGTCGTCTTTTTGAAAAACCGCGCACGGCGGCCAGCTATTCTCGTCTTTCTCGAGGTGGGTTTGCGTCTGATGGGCGTCGACCAGCGTGATTTCGGTCGGCGAGCACTCGACAACATGTTGGGCATAAAGCCAGAAAGAGAGGCCGGAGACGGGTTCGGGAGGGAGGTCGTTGGCGACCTTGGTCAACAATAGAATCAGCGCGAAGGCAGCCGCGAAGAAAGCGATCTTTTTCATGGCAAACAGGTGTTCCGTTCCGGACCCGTGCAGTTGGGAACCACTCTGCCCCGGTCCTTCATCCTACGGAGACAACGCAGCAGATCGAAAACCTGAACCATTGGCGGCGCTCAAGCGCCTGTGCAGACCAGTATAGTCAAAAAGCTGTTGCGATCCGCAAAAAATGAAGATCCCAGCGCTTTACGCGGGGGATCTATCCCCCGCCGTCCGCCGCCGTGAGCTTTTCCGCAGACTGTCGCCGGTCTAATTCTGGTCGTCGCGGCGGTGCAACGTTGGCGGTCCATCGCTCGAGTCCGACGTGCTGTCGCCGGCCTGGCCGCTCGAACCGGAGCCAGAGCCAGAGCCAGAACCGGAATCGGAGCCCGTATTCGTACGGCGCAGCGAGGGCCGCGTTACGCCCTTGGTGTCGGTCAACCGGCGCTTGTTCTCGATCCGCGCCAGCCGCGCCTTCACGTCGTCGAACTCCGAAGTGGTGACGGTGTACTCGTCTTTGGCGGGCAAAATCCGCGCGATCTCCTCTTGCGAATGGAGAATGCGGTCTGGGGTCTGCGGGTGATCGGAAAAGGCCTTCGAAACCAGGCCCGGCTTACGTTTTTCCAGAGCCTGAATCTTCTCAAAGAAAGTGATGAAGGCCTGCGGATCGTAGCCGGCGCGGTACATGTATTGCACGCCCAGGTAATCGGCCTGCGCCTCGAACTCGCGCGAAAATTCGAGGAAGCCTATGGGAATCATCAACTGCGTGGCTTCGTAAATGCCGTATCCGGTCCAGTCGTAGGGCAGATAGATCATCAGCGGCACCATGCCGATCTGCGCGTAGTTCATCCGCGTCATCTCACGGGCGGCATGGTGTGCGCAGACGTGCGCGGTCTCATGCGCCATCACGCCAGCCAGCTCGGCCTCTTCGTCGGCAGCCAGAATCAGCCCCGAGTTGACGTAGAAGAAGCCGCCCGGCAGCGCCATGGCGTTGATCTCGTCGGAATCGATGACCTTGATGGTGAACGGCACCTTGCAGTCGGAGTTCTTTACGATGTTCTGCCCGACACGGTTGACGTACTCAACCACCACGGGATCGGTAATAAAGCGGGTGCTCTTCTCGATCTCGTCGGCATACTGCTTGCCCATCTTGATTTCGCCGTCGGTCGAGTACCAGTTGCCCATGCCACGTTTGCCGATTTCGCGGTTGCCCACCGCGTTCACATCCTCAATGCTGCCCGGCTTGATCTTGCCCATCTCGCTGCCGACTTCAACCACCTTCTCGGGATCGACGTTGACCGGCGGGGCGCAATCGCTGCCTACAGGCGTGGTTCCTGCATCGGATTTATCGTCCTTGCCCTTCTTCTTTTTCTTGTCGCCGGAACTGTTGCCCGTTGGGCAAGGCGTGGCCTGCGCGCTCTCGGAGTTCGCGGCCTGAGCTGAATCCGTTTTTTTGTCGGGCAGAGGCTGATCGCCGCCGACTGGAGCCGTTCCCGGAGCCGGCTGCGCCGTGGTTGAACTCGGTTGGCTGGCCTGCGCCGTCCCTGTGGCAGGTTGGCTGGCTGTCGTGCCGGCCGAGCTGGTATCTGTTGCCGATCCGCTGGCCTGCGCCCAAGCTCCGGCTGCCAACGCCAGCGCCAGTCCCGCCAACGATGCCGCACTCCAAACGCTGCGATTCGTTGCCTTCATCGCTTCACCTCCGCCGCGGCGCACTCCCGTCCACGGCCCCGCTTCGCTCACCTTCTTAGACGACAGTATCTGCCAGTTGGGCACCAAAAGATAGCGCGATTTGTGCAAAGCTCCGTGCCGCTTCCCAGGCCAGCCTTTCTGCCCGGCAAATTCCCTCATTCAACCTAACCCATGGACCCCCATGCGGCTTCTGCCCTTCGCTAAATTGCAGGAAGAAAAGATTTTTTATTTTTCACTCCCCATTCATAAACCAAGAGTGTTAGGATGGCAGCGCCGTATTTTCTGAAATTATTTCTAATGCGAAAAGGACGCCATGCGCATTTGCTTCTTACTGAAGATCCGCCCGGAACGAATCGTTGAATACAAAGAGCGTCACGCTCATGTTTGGCCCGAGATGCAGCAGGCATTGCGGGAGACCGGGTGGCGGAATTACTCCATCTTTTTACGGCCCGACGGACTTCTGGTGGGTTATCTGGAAGCAGAGGATTTTGAGAAGTGCCGCGAGGAGATGAAGAAGTTGCCCATCAATACTCTCTGGCAGGCGGAAATGATTCCCTTCTTCGATTCTCCCAATGGGGCGGCGGCAGACGATACAATGGCTCCGCTGGAAGAGATCTTCCATCTCGACTGATCAAATACGGCCACGCTCTGGAGGACACCCATGAATACATCGAATTTTCTACGCCGGGATTTTCTTCGGGCCAGCAGTCTAGGAGTGGCCGGGGCGGCATTTCCCGCCGCATCGTTAGCTGCCGCGCAACCCACACCGGTGGCTCCCGCGACCGATTCGCCGCTATTCAATGTGCGCCAGTACGGAGCCATGGGTAACGGCAAGACGCTCGATACGGTGGCCGTCAATCGCGCCATTGAAGCCGCCGCTGCGGCCGGTGGCGGCATAGTGGTCTTCCCGGCCGGAAGCTATCTATGCTTCTCCATTCGTCTCAAGAGCAACGTACATCTGCACCTCGAACAAGGTTCGACGATTCTGGCCGCCGACTCGCCCAGGCCCGGCGACGCTACCGGTTACAACGGCGGAGTCTACGATGCCGCCGAACCAATGACGGCCTGGGACGCCTATCAGGACTTCGGCCACAATCACTGGCACAACTCGCTCATTTGGGGCGAAGAGATTCACGATTTTTCGATCACCGGCAGAGGATTGATCCACGGCAAAGGACTCAGTTTTGGCGCCGGGCCGGTGCGCACGCAGGATTTCATCCGTCAAGGCTTCGGTCCGGAATCGACCTCGGCGACTGCACATGCCGAAGCCGCAACGCAAAGCCCGTCGCACCCCATCCATCCGCCGCGCGGCAATTATCCGCTCTACCAAGCCGAGCAGCCCGGCGTGGGCAACAAGGCCATCGCTCTGAAAAACTGCCGCAACGTTCTACTGCGCGATTTTTCGCTGCTGAAAGGCGGACACTTTGGCCTGCTGCTGACCGGCGTCGATAACCTGACCATCGACAATCTGACCATCGACACCGACCGCGATGGCATGGATATCGACTGCTGCCAGAACGTGCGCGTCTCCAACTGCACCGTCAACTCGCCTTGGGACGATGGCATCTGCCCCAAGTCGAGCTACGCGCTGGGCTACGCGCGGCCCACGCGCAATCTGACCATCACCAATTGCTATGTGACCGGCTGCTACGAGTTGGGCACCGTGCTCGACGGAACCTTCAAGCGATTCCCTCCCAGCCCGCGGCCCTACGGTACCGGGCGGATCAAGTGCGGTACCGAGTCCAACGGCGGATTCATCAATGTAACTATCTCCAATTGCGTCTTCGAGGGCTGCCTAGGCTACGCGATCGAGACCGTCGACGGCGCGCTGCTGGAAGATATCACCATCACCAACACCACCATGCGCGAACTGGCCAGCGGACCTCTGTTCTTCCGGCTGGGAGCGCGGCTGCGCGGGCCCAAAGAGACCACCAAGGTGGGAACGCTCAAGCGAATTCTGGTGAGTAATCTCGAGTGCTACGGCGCGCCCATGCGCGTGAGTTCGATTTTGAGCGGAATTCCCGGCTACGCCATCGAAGATGTCAAGCTCTCGAACATCTACGTTCAGACCGCAGGCGGAGCCGCCGCCGAGGCCGCCAAGATTCTGCCGCCCGAAAAAGAAGATGCCTACCCGGAGCCGACGATGTTCGGCGTGACGCCTTCATCGGGCTTTTACCTCAGGCACATGCGCCATCTGGAGATGAGCCACGTTGAGATTGCCACCGTCACGGCCGACCCACGGCCGGCCTTCGTGCTCGACGACGTCAACCGCGCCGACTTTTTCGCGGTCACCGCACCGCGTACAGACAACGGCGCCTTTGCACTACACGGGGTGAAAGATCTGCGCATTGGCTGGAGCCGTGCCGCTGCCGATACCGTGCTGGAAAAAGCCGATGGAAAGACATTGTGAAGAAGTGAAAGAGTGATACAGTAAATTCATATCTGCTTCGTGATGGAGTATGGATTCAAAAGAAATCCCGCAAGCGGATAGACATTTACTACATCGATTTACAAATAGATAGTGATGGATTCTGCGAAAAAACGCCGGAATTGCTTTCTTCGTATGACTTTGACGGTTGCCTATTGACTCTATTTGCGGCAGAATTAAATTGTTGAGTTTTTCCTGCTGTGACTTAAGTTTTCTCCTGTCTCATTTTTGTACAATTCACGATTGAACGAGTGATATTTTCTTTATAATGTGCGACAAAGGCCCTCTTATACTTGCCGCCGCACTGTTTTTTTTCCTCCCCTGTGCTGCGCACGGTGCGCCGAACTCCCCAGCCGCTCCAACGCGGCAGAATCAGCTCGTCCTTGCGCAGAACGCAGCAGTCACAGCTTCCCCTGCCGTGCAATATGCGCCGCAAGCGTTGATTTGGCTGTTCGACGACCCCGCCGATTCATCGGCCGGCACCGTCGAGGCCAGTTCCGGGCAACAGCAGGCAAATACGCCGGCGCCATTTGATTTGCGTAATGTATTCGGCGACCTGCTGATCTGCTTACTCTGTCTGATTTCTGCGGTAAGCGCTTTTCTTGTTTGGAACAACCGGCATACCGAAAAGCTCTGGCTCTGGCTGGGCCTCTTACTATCGCTGCAATTTCTGGTCTCAGTTTTCGGCATAGCGGATTATGCCGTATCGCCTAGTTCCGTCAGCGGGACCGATATTGTTCTCAACGGAATTTTGCGGCCTGCCGGACTGGTTTTATGGACCTGGTTCTGGTGGGATTGGTTTCAGCTCAAGCATCGGCAATGGATTCCCATCGCCACCAGCATTCTGACCGGCGTGTTTCTGATTGCCTTTGGGGCCATCACGTTCTTTGTACCGGATATTGGCGCTTCTTTTGCGCAGCAGGTGGTCTATAGCGACGGCGCTCCGCTGTGCCTAGTAGCCGTGGCAAGCCTGCTCCTGCTGCTGTATTTTGCCAGTACTGGCGGGCACGATTTTGAGCTGCCTGTCGAAGCCACACCAATCCTGATTCTCTTCTGCACGCCCTTTGTTCATGTCCTGTTCAACCTGCTCACATTGCCTTATGTCTACCATCCACTGGGGCTGGGATTGACCGTTGGCAATTGCCTGATGCTGGTTGCTCTGTTGGCAACACTGGCTTTGGCGATTGCGCGCTTCGTGCGTCTGCGCTTCCGCGAAGAAGTCACGTTGCAATGCGACAACACAGAGTTGGAATTGGCCCGCGAGCTGCAACATCGCATTCTGCTCTCTGAAGATATTCATCTGCCCGATTTTTCTGTCGAGACCGCTTACCGGCCCTGCCGCAGCGTGGGCGGCGACTTTTACCAGACCTTTGTCGGCATCGATGGAAGCTTGCTGATTGTCATGGGCGACGTCTCAGGACGCGATGCCACTTCGGCGCTGCTGGTCTCGGTGCTGATCGGCGCGCTTTGCACCAAAGCCAGCGATACCTTCGATCCGGTCACGATTCTGCAAACCCTCAACACCCGCTTGGCCCGCCGCACCGATGGCAACTACGCCACCTGCATGACCGCGCTGTTGAATCGCGACGGCTTGTTGCGCATTGCCAACGCCGGCCATATTCCACCCTTTCTCAACGGCGAATATCTCGACATCGAAGGTTCGCTGCCGCTGGGCTTCGCCGGCAAGCTCGACCCGACGCTTTGCAACGTTCAACTCTATCCGGGCGATCACGTCACCTTCATCACCAACGGTGTTGTCGAAGCCAGAAACGAAGAAGGCGAGATCTACGGTTTCGACCGGGCCGCGGTCATCAGCCTGGAATCCATTGAGGAAATCGCTCATAGCGCTCAGTCTTTCGGACAGACAGACGACATCACGGTGTTGCGCGTCAATTACACCGGTTCCCTGCTCGATACGACGCCAAATCTCAGCCATCAACATGCCAGCCCATACGGTTCGGCGCGAGCGTACTAGAACCGGCAGCCATCCATTCGCACTGCTTTAACAGCAGCCAATGTGCTCGGTATGGGCAAGTGTATCGGTAGCGGCAAAAGACTCCTCGGGAACCGGCTCACCGTGCAGCGTGGCCCAGATGCGGCGCAGGGCGGCGGCCACCACGGCCACCACGCCGATCACGAACAGGGCCATCAACAACGCATCCAGATAACCTTGCAGCGCGAAGCCCGGCTTGTGGGCCAACGGCAAGAAGATTGTGATAATCGACTCGGTGGCTGCTACAAATGTGGTGATGCCGACAAAGACCATGGGAATCGCCGTGACCCAGATATAGCGCAGCTTGCCCTGATTGACCAGATACACCGTGACAATGGCCAACGCAATGGTGGCCAGCAGTTGATTGCCCGCGCCAAAGAGCGGCCAGATCGTCGAGATCGAACCGGTGTAGATCAGGTATCCCCAGGAGCCGACAACCAACCCTGTCGAGATAAGAATGCCGGGAATCCATTTGGGATTGGCGAAGGGCTTGGCGACGCGGCCCAGCAACTCCTGCAACAGATAGCGGGCCGAGCGGGTGCCGGCATCGACCGTGGTGAGGATGAACAGCGCCTCGAACATGACGGCGTAGTGATACCAGTAGCTGACCAGGGTCTTCATGCCGGGCAGGCCGCGAAAGATGTGCGCCATGCCGATGGCCAGCGAGACACCGCCGCCGGTACGCCCGGCAAGATTTTCGCCGACTTCGGCCGAGAGCGCGGGCAGATCGACGGGATGCAGGCCGAGCGTGCTGTAGACCGCCGGAGGAACGTTGATGGCGAAGTAATCGCCGGGATTCATCGAGCAGGCCGCAACTAGCGCCATGACGGCGACCAGCGCCTCGGCCGCCATGGCGCCAAAACCAATGAAACGCGCATCGCTCTCGCGGTCGAGCATCTTGGGCGTTGTGCCCGAAGCAATGAGGGAGTGGAAGCCGGAGACCGCGCCGCAGGCAATCGTCACAAAGAGAAACGGAAAGAGCGGGCCGTGAATGATCGGTCCGCCACCGTGAACGTAGGGGCTGAAGGCCGGAAACTGTAACTGCGGATGCACGACGAAGATTCCCACGCAGAGTAGGCCGATGGTGCCCAGCTTGACGTAGGTGGCCAGATAATCGCGCGGCTCCAGCAACAGCCAGACCGGCAGCGACGAGGCGATGAGTCCGTAGATCATAAGAATAATCGTGATCTGATGCGGCGAAAAGGTGAGCCATGCGGCGAGCGGCGATTGCGCAACGGCGTGACCGGCGATGACCGCGCAGAACAACAAAATCACTCCGGCGACCGAAGGGCCGCCAACGCGAACCTTGCCCGGGCAGGAGCGGAACATCCAGAAGCCCATGGTGACGGCGATAGGCACCGTCATGGCGATGGTGAAGACGCCCCAGGGGCTGCTGGAGAGCGCATTCACAACCACGATGCCGAGGCCGGCCAGCGTGACGAGCAGAATAAAGAGCACGGCGAAGATGGTGACATTGCCGGCAAAGGGGCCAATCTCGGTGAGCGCGATATCGGGCAGCGAGCGGCCTTTGTGGCGCGTGGAAGCGACCAGCACCGTGAAGTCGTGCACGCAGCCGGCAATGACGGCGCCGACCACAATCCAGAGAAAACCGGGAGCGAAGCCAAACTGCGCGGCCAGCGTGGGGCCGATCAGCGGACCGGCGCCGGCGATGGCGGCAAAGTGGTGGCCGAAGAGAACGATCTTGGGCGAGGGCAGAAAATTGTGGCCGTCGGCTTGCGTGTGCGCCGGTGTGGCGCGGCGGTCGTCGAGCACCAATACGCGTGCCGCGAGAAATGCCGAATAGTAACGGTAACCGAGAACAAAGACGCACAGCGCGCCCACCAGCAGAGCCAGAGTATTCACATCCGCCTCGATTGCGATGCAAGAAAATCGTTATAAAAGCACAAAAAAGAATTATCGCACCGGGCGAGGGCGCACCGTCCCACACGAGAAAACCCCAGTCATCATGCGGCTTCGATCACAAGACGCTTGCCCAAGGCACGCAGCGCACTGTCGATTCGATCGATCTTTGTCGGGTGATGCAAATTGGTGAGGCGGTTGACCTCCTGCTTGGTCGAACCCAGACGGCGGGCTAACTCGATAGGCCTCACCTTTTGGCGCAGCATTTCGTTCAGCAGCAGAACCTTGGCCGCAACACTGGGAGCAAGCTCCACGACCGGTTGGCCGCGCTTGGAACGCGAAGGCAGGGGAACCGGGCGATGATCGTCGAAGTAAAAATCCATCGCCGTTTCCAATGCTTCCTTGGCCATTTCCAGAGCCTGTGCGCGATTGTCTCCTTGCGTAATTGCCTCGGGAATATCCGGAAAGGTCACCAGGATATATTTGCCATCTTTACGGAGATTCACTGGATAGCCGTGCATGTTTATTCCCTCTCTTTGATTCCAAGCTGTTTTTTAATGGTTTCGACCAGGCCTTTCCCCAGTTCTTTGCAATGCATGGGCAAAACAGATTGGCGGCCGTTCAAAAATAGTTTGGGATGAGAGCCCTTCTGTTCGCCAAACTCGACGCCTTGCCTGGCCAGCCAGCGTTTGAACTCGGAACTCTTCACGTGGCCATAGTACACAAAATTGTTTACCGTGACAAGTGAGCCACAGAAAACAGTTTTGCATCCGCGCTCGGAATCGATGCATCAAAGATTTAGTTGTTGCAACGACTAATCACCTGAACCGCCGTTGGCGGCAACGGAAAGAAGGAAAAATGAGCACGACAGCCAAGCGTCAACCGGCCATCTATCTGCCGCACGGCGGAGGGCCGTGCTTCTTTATGGATTGGAGTTGGGGGCCGGCCGATACCTGGCAGGCGACGCAGCGATTCTTGGCAGGGATCAGTGCGCAGCTTCCCTGCTCTCCGCGGGCGATTCTGGCGGTGAGCGCGCATTGGGAGGCGGAAGGATTCACGGCTGGAGCCAAGCAAAAGCCGGAGTTGATTTACGATTACTTCGGCTTCCCCGAGCACACGTATCGGCTCATGTGGCCCGCTCCCGGCGAGCCCGGGCTGGCCGTACGCGCGGCGAAACTGCTTGAAGAGGCGGGCTTGCCCGCGGCCGTCGACCGCCAGCGCGGCTTCGATCACGGCGTTTTTATTCCGTTGAAGGTGGTCTTTCCAGAAGCCGATATTCCCGTGGCGCCGCTCTCGATGGAGCGTTCGCTCGACCCCGAGTTGCACCTGGCCGCCGGGCGCGCGCTCCAGCCACTGCGCGATGAAGGCGTGTTGATTGTGGCCAGCGGCATGAGCTTCCACAATCTGCGTGCCTATCTGCGGCCAGAGACGGTCGAACCGGCGCGCGCCTTCGACGCATGGCTCACGCAAGCTGTCGAATCGCCCGCAGCGGAGAGGAGCCAGCGGCTGGCAGATTGGCGCGCGGCACCGTTTGCCACCTTCAGCCATCCACGCGAAGAGCATCTGATTCCATTAATGGTCGCCGCTGGAGCCGGTGGCGAAGCGCCGGGCAAACAGATCTTCTTCGGCGAGCCCATGGGCGCGGCGATCAGCGCGTACCGGTTCGATGGATGAGAACAGCTGTCAGCTATCAGCTATCAGCCGTCAGCTGTCAGCTTGTCCATTAACAGCCAGCAGTCGATTCGGTTTCGATGGATGGTAGCGAAATAAGTACGACAGTGATTCACCCTGTGCGCAAAGACACGAACGCGCTGAAAGGGACACCCGAAGGTTCATCGCGCGAAAAGTAAGATGTCTCTCAAAACGCAATCAGCCCCCGGCGACGCATCACTGAGAGCTGAAAGCTGACGGCTGATAGCTTCTTTCTTGTTCCCTTCTTAGCTGCGAATCCAGTCCTTGACCTTTTGCAGAATCGCGTCGCGACCGATGTCGCTGATGGTCGAGGCCAGCGGCAGATTCTTGGGGCAGGCCTTGACGCAGTTCTGCGCAAAACCACACTCCTGAATGCCGCCGTCGCCAGAGAGGGCGCGCAGCCGCTCGGCTTCAAGCACCTTGCCAGTGGGGTGGTTGTTGAAGAGCTTGACCTGGGCGATGGTGGCCGCGCCCACAAAGCCCGTCGACTCATTGAACTGCGGGCAGACCTCCATGCAACAGGTGCAGCTGATGCAGTTCGAGAGCGGATAGTTGACCTCTTGCTGCTGCGGCAAAACGCGCGGGCCGGGGCCCAGGTCGTAGGTGCCGTCGATGGGAATCCAGGCCTGCACGCGCTTCAAATTCTCGAAGAGCACGGAGCGGTCGACGGAGAGATCGCGGACCAGCGGGAATTTGGTGAGCGGTTCCAGGCGGATGGGCTGCTCAAGATTGTCGATCAAGGCGGAGCAGGCCATGCGCGCTTTGCCGTTGATGCGCATGGTGCAGGAGCCGCAGATCTCTTCCATGCAGTTGCAGTCGTAGACGATCGGCGTGGTGGGCTTGCCCGCGGCGGTGACCGGGTTGGCGGCGATGTCCATCAGAACGGAGATGACGTTCATGCCGTGACGCCAGGGAATCTCGAATCGTTCCCAATACGATGGCGCGTCGGGGTTGGCCTGGCGCTTGATCTCGATGACGATGGTCTTGTCTGCCATGATTCCTCTCGTTGGTCCGCTCGTGCTGGATTTAGAACGCGGCCAATGCAGCCGGGTTTCCATCCAAATTTTGAAAAATTCCCTCAGGGGCTAAAGCCCCACCTTCTTTTGCTGCGTTAACGTACGGGCTAAAGCCCGTACCCTTCCAAGCCCTTTGCGGCACGACTCAAGCCGTGCCCTCATACAAGGCCCGGCTACGCCGAGTCGTAGCGGCGCGGACGGGGCTTGATGAACTGTGTATCGACCTCTTCCCACTCGAAGCGCGGGCCTTCGGCCGAGCCGGTGAAGCTGGCTTTGGTGGTCTTCAAAAACTTTTCGTCGTTGCGGTCGGGAAACTCCGGCTTGTAGTGCGCGCCGCGCGACTCATCGCGGAGCACCGCGCCCTGCACGATGACGCGCGCCAGCTCCAACATGTTTTTCAGTTGCCGGGCAAAGGCGAAGCTGGTGTTGGCCCACTGGCTGCGATCGCTCAGGTTCACGTTCTTGTAGCGGTCGAGCAGTTCGACAACCTTCTCGTCGGCCTTCTTGAGTCCGTCGTTGTGGCGGATGACAGTGGCGTGCTCGGTCATGGTGTCGCCCAACTCGCGCCACAGGCGGAAGGGATTTTCGCCGCCCTGGTTGGAGAGCAGTTTTTTATTGATCTCTGTCTGGCGGGCCAGTTCGGCCGCCATGCCACCGTCGCCTTCGGCCGCGGGCGCGTTTTTGGCGTAGGCCAGAGCCTTGGGGCCGGCAACGAATCCGCCGTAGATGCAGCTCATCAGCGAGTTCGCGCCCAGACGATTGGCGCCATGATACTGGTACTCGCACTCGCCGGCGGCGTAGAGGCCGGGGACGTTGGTCATCTGATCGAAGTCCACCCACAGGCCGCCCATGGTGTAGTGCATGCCGGGAAAGATCTTCATCGGCTCGGCGCAGGGATCGACACCGACAAACTTGCGGTAGATTTCCAGAATGCCGCCCAGCTTGCGCTCAAGCGTATGCCGGTCAATATGCGAGAGGTCGAGATAGACCATCGGCTGGCCTTCAAGGCCCAGGTTGTACTGGTAGACAACCTTGTGAATGGCGCGCGTGGCAATGTCGCGCGGAACCAGATTGCCGTACTTGGGATACCACTCTTCGAGGAAGTAAAAGCGCTCGGCCTCGGGAATGGATTTGGGTGGGCGCGCGTCGCCAGGAGCGCGCGGAACCCAGACACGGCCGCCTTCGCCGCGGGCCGACTCGGACATAAGCCGCAGCTTGTCTTCGCCGGGAATGGCCGTGGGGTGAACCTGAATGAGTTCACCGTTGGCATAGTAGACACCCTGCTGGAAGACGGCCGATTGCGCCGAGCCGGTACAGACCACGGAATTGGTGCTTTTGCCGAAGATGGCGCCGATGCCGCCCGTCGCTAAAATCACGGCTCCAGCCTCAAAGGCCTTCACTTCCATGGTGCGCAGGTCAAGCGCGACGATGCCACGGGCCGTGCCTTTGGAATCGAGGATGGTGGAGAGAAACTCCCAGCCTTCGTACTTCTTGACCTTGCCTTCGGACTCGTAGCGGCGCACCTGCTCGTCGAGCGCGTAGAGAAGCTGCTGGCCGGTGGTGGCGCCGGCAAAGGCGGTGCGGTTATAGAGCGTGCCGCCGAAACGGCGGAAGTCGAGCTGGCCCTCGGGGGTGCGATTGAAGGGCACGCCCATGCGGTCCAGCAGATCGATGATGCCCGGCGCGGCCTCGCACATGTTTTTCACGGGCGTCTGGTTGGCCAGAAAGTCGCCGCCGAAGACCGAGTCGTCGAAGTGCTGCCAGGTGGTGTCGCCCTCGCCCTTCAGGTTCTTGGCGGCGTTGATGCCGCCCTGCGCGCAGACCGAGTGCGAACGCTTGACCGGAACAATCGAGAAAAGATCGACCGCGCCGCCCGCCTCGGCAATCTTGATCACTGCCGCCAAGCCCGCCAGTCCTCCGCCAACCACGATGATTCTAGGTGCCGCCATTGCCGATCGATTTCCTTTCCAAAGAGCAGCTATCAGCTCTCAGCTATCAGCCTTCAACTAGAAGCTGGTGGGGATGGGTGCGTTGGGGTACATGGGACCGATGAAGGCCCAGACGCCGATCAAACCAAGTCCGGCCAGAGCCAGACCGATGGCCACGCAGACATATCCGAAGCGCTGGCGGGCCTTGTCGCCGGGGGTAATGCCCCACTTGGCGGCAAAGAGCCAGATGCCGTAGGCAAAGTGCCAGCAGACGGCCAGCAGCGCAATAACATAGACGGCGGCCATCACCGGATTGGCCAGTTCCATTTGCACCTTGTGGAAGGCGTAGCCGGGATTCTCGGGCAGGCTCACGCCCAGAAAGCGCTGGCGCAGCACGTGCTGAATGATGAACACGAAGGCGATGACGCCGGTGTAGCGCTGCGCCACATAGAGCCAGTTCCCCGCCCAGGGGTAGTAAACGACATTGGCGCGGCCACGCAGCCAGATGTAAAGGCCGTAGATGCCGTGATAGAGAATCGGCAGAAAGATGAAGGCCCACTCCAGCACGCGCACCATGGGCAGGCTGTTCAAGAAGCGGACCTGCGCGGCATAGGCGGCCGGCCCTTTGAAGGCCTCGAAGTTCGACAACAGGTGCTCGGCGAGAAAGGCGCCGATGGGAACGATGCCCAGCAGCGAATGCAGCTTGTGCCAGATGAAGCTTGTGCCTTGGGCGGCGCGGAGAGGCTCGACACCGCGGCGGACGGTAGGCGCGGCTGAGGTTGGGGCGGTTGCCATGGAGAAGAAGCTCCTAAAGGTTGACCTGTTCCTGTTGCCGTTGGTTGAGAGTGCCTCGGTTGAACTACCAGCATTATTTGTGGACGATGCACTCGCAGTCAAGACATGTACCCCATCGTCCCGTGCAAGCGGCCAACATTCCGGGAAACGGATTGACAGACGGCATCGTTTCCCGAATGCGCAGTTGGCGGCGATCAACTTTTGATTACGCCAACAATGGCAGCATCGCGGCCAGCGCGCGGCCGCGGTGGCTCAGGCCAAGTTTGGTTTCCAGATCGATTTCGGCCATGGTCTGGTCCAGTTCCGGCAGATGGAAGAGCGGATCGTAGCCAAAGCCGCCGGTGCCGCGCGGAGCTTCGCGGATGGTGCCCTCGACCGCGCCTTCGGTCTGTTGGATGAGCGCGCCATCGCGGGCGGCCACCAACACGCAGCGATAGCGGGCCGTGCGTTGCGGCGCGGGAATGTTGGCCAGCCGCTTGAGCAGCAGCATATTGTTCCACAAGTCGGTATTGTCATCGGCGTCGGGCGAATCGACGATGCCGGCGTCGGCGGCAAAGCGGGCCGAGCGGACACCGGGCGCGCCATTGAGCGCGTCGACTTCGAGGCCGGAATCGTCGGCCAGAACCAGTTCGCCAGGAGCAAAGCGGGAATAGTAAAGAGCCTTAATGGCGGCGTTGGCGGCAAAGCTCGCGCCGTCCTCGGCCGGGGCGGCAATGGTATTGAGCCCAGGCAGCGGCTCGATGGCAATGGAAAAGGCAGCGGCGGCGGTGCGGAAGTCGCGCAACTTTCCGGCACTGGTCGTAGCCACATACAGGCGAAGAGACATGATTTGAGTGTAATGGCTGCCAGCTATCATCTGTCTGGATTAAGATGGTTGCGGTTTTTCATCCTCATCACACGGAAGCTCAAAAGATGATCCGTTCCATTTCTGCCCCTTGCCTGCGTGTTCTTTGCCTCACCACCGTTTCGCTCGTTTTTGCTGCCTGTTCCTGGGGGCAGTCGAGTTCACATGCTCAAAATGCACCCTCGGTTGCCGCAACAACGAATGCCCCCACCCCTGTGGTCGGCCAAGCGATCGACCCCAACCACGGCTCCCAGGGATGCACCCTGGCCGCCTCGCAGAGCGACGCCTGCCTGTCAGAAGATGTAAACGGAGTCTCCTACCAGATTGCCTACCGCAAGCAAAACACCGGCTTTCAAATCACCGCGGTCCGCACGATGGACTCCCGTTTTGTTTCTCCGGAAGGGCTGAAGATCGACGACGTGATCGTGATCGGCAAACCGGAAGACCTGATTCTAGCTCCGCATGTTGCCGTCTATGCGAACCGTGGCCAACTCTGGGTTCCCATCATCGGTATGCTCGACAACATCGACGTCGTGGATGCCGATGGCAACGATCAGATCACCCCCGCCAACAGCGTCGCATTCAACGGCAAAGAGATTCGCGTCCGCATCTTTGGATTCGTGCAGCGGAACGGCGTCAAGGCAAATGCCTCTGCTGCCTCCACTCCAGCACTTTAGAGCAGTGATCCCGATCAGAGGCTCAATGCCCCTGATCGGGGGACAGGCACGTTTTCAACCCGTACTGAAAGCGTGCCTGCGAAAGAAACAGCATGGTCTGGAGACCGGCGCGACTCGTTTGATCCATCGGGAGTGGCGCAAAATCGCCCCACCTCGCCAAAAGCATCTGGCCGCGCGCGCCTGCCGCTAGATGATCCGTACCCACTTTGACAGCCGTATCCTCCGCCGGGTAATGTTCTTCCGGCTGGAAATTGATCCAACTGGGAAACACGAACGGTCCTGGCTCTCCGCGATGCCAACGGGGAGCGGTGACCGCGCGGCGCGAATCGCTCTCGACCAACGCCGCAGGCAATGCTATGGTCTCTGTTTGGAAATGGGTGAAAACGATGAAAAACGGATGGATGCATTGGATCGCCATGGGATCGATTTTGGTCACGAGCACAGCCTTACATTTGCCGGCACAGACACCGGCCACCACCGCCGGTCCGGTTGAATTGCGGGTCGATCATCTCAAAAATCCGCTGGGAATCGACGACCCCAAGCCTAAATTTTCCTGGCAGTTACGCGATTCAGCACTGGGAACCAGGCAAACCGCCTACGAAATCCGGATCGCGACCCGGGCAGGGTTGCTGGATGCGGGCAAGGCCGATCTGTGGTCGAGCGGCCGCATCGCCCAGGACAACTCCCTTGAAGTTCCGTATGCCGGACCAGCCCTCAAACCGTTTACGCGCTATTACTGGCATGTGGAGGTTTTCGGCGCTGAAGGAAAAAAATATCCGGTGAGCGAGACCGGCTGGTTTGAGACCGGGCTGATGGATCAGGCTGGCTGGCGCGGCGAGTGGATTGGCTACGAGACGCCGGAAGAGATTGCCGAGCGCGGAGCAAAGGCTGAGTGGATCAACAATCCCGACGCCAAATCGCCGGAGATGGCCAAGCTCGCCGAGCAACGCTTTGCCTATCGCGCGACGGTCAAGCTGGACAAGCCGGTGAAGTTTGCCGCCCTCTACGCCACGGCGCGGGATACGGTTTCAGCCTGGATCAACGGCGCGCAGGTTTTGACCGAGAGCCCGCTACCGGCCTGGAAGCAGTTGCCGTGGAAGAAATATGTGCGCGCCGAAGTGACGCAGCAGTTGAGCACCGGCGAGAATACGCTGGCCATTGAAGACCTGCACTACGTGGTGAATCCCAACGGGCTGGCCACCGATGACGCGCCGCCGGTGATCGCTACGCTGGTGGTGGAGTATACCGACGGAAGCTGGACCAGCTTTGCCTCCAGCACCGGTTGGAAGACGGCATCCGCCGCGGCTCCCGGCTGGCAGCAGAAGAGCTTTGACGACTCGGGCTGGAAGACGCCGGTGATTTGGCAGCCGCTCTCGGGCAAGCGCTCGGAGACGCTGGGCACGCCCTGGATTCCCGACTCGGTGAAGACGCTGCGCAAGAGTTTCATGGTCGCCTCGCCGGTGAAGTCGGCGCGGCTCTATGCAACCGCGCTGGGCGCTTACGAGATCTTCATGAATGGAAAGCGCGTGGGCGATCAGGTGCTCGCGCCGGGGTGGACCGACTATCACCAGCGCGTGGTCTACCAGACCTACGATGTAACGGCGCAGGTGACCGAGGGCAAGAATGCCATCGGCGCGCAGCTCGCGCCGGGGTGGTATCAGACCTCGCTCGAATGGTTCCAGCAGCCGAACAACTACGGGCTGACGCCGCCGGCGCTACGTGCCATGCTGCACATCGAGCACGCAGACGGCAGTGTGGAGTGGATCGCGACGGATGAAAGCTGGCAGGCGGCGAAGTCGGGCACCTATAGCGCCGAGATCTACGACGGCGAGAAGGTGAATTTATCCGCGGGCTTTGTCGGCGAGTCGAGCCCGGACTTTGACGACAAATGGATGGCCGAAAAAGCGATGGTCATTCATCCAGCGCCGGTCGAGATTGTGGCGCAGGATTTTCAGCCCATCCGCATCGAGCGCGAATTGCAGGCAAAGTCGTTCTCCGAGCCCAAGCCCGGCGTTTATGTTTACGACTTCGGGCAGAATTTTTCTGGCGTAGCGCGCGTACAACTTCACAATCTGCAAAACGGGAAGATTCAACTCCGCTTTGCCGAGATCCTCAATCCCGATGGCACGATCTACACCGATAATCTGCGCACGGCCAAGGCCACGGACGTGATGGAAGTGCACAGTCCGAGTCAGATCACGATCGACTACTTTCCCCAGTTCACCTTTCATGGCTTCCGCTACGTGGAGCTGACGGGGGTTCCCTACGCGCCGGGCAAAGATGCCGTGACCGGCCTAGTCTTCCATACCGACCTGCCCTTCACCGCCAAGCTTGAAACCGGCAGCGCCATGATCAACCAGTTATGGAGCAACATTCTCTGGGGACAGCGGTCAAACTTTGTGGGCTTGCCGACCGATTGCCCGCAGCGCGACGAGCGGCTGGGCTGGACCGGCGACGCGCAGGTCTTCTGGCGCACGGCCAGCTATAACACCGATCTGGCGGCGTTTTCGCGCAAGTACGCCGCCGACCTGCGCGGCACGCAGATTGGCTCGCCCTATTACGGCATCTTTGCGCCAGGCACGGTGCGGCAACATGAGCAGTCGTCCGCGGGCTGGAGCGATGCCGGCGTGATTGTGCCTTGGACGAGCTGGCTACAAACCGGCAGCACCGCGATCATCGATGAAAACTGGGAGGCGATGACCAAGTATCTGGCTGCGATTGCGGCGGCTAATCCCGGGTATTTGTGGAAGAATGAATTGGGCGACGAGTTCGGCGACTGGCTTTCGCCCGAGGGCAAAACCGACCAGGTGTTGATAGGCTCTGCCTACTGGGCCTACGACGCGCAACTGATGCGGCAGATGGCCCACGCCACCGGCCGCAATGCTGAAGAAAAACAGTATGCGGAACTCTTCGAAAAAATCCGCTCTGCCTTCCAAAAACGGTTTGTGCGCGCCGACGGATTCGTGGCTGGAGCCGACAACAGCAAGTCGAAATTCGGCGTCATCAACAATCCCGACGCGATGAGCGAGGGCGGCGACACGCAGACCGGCTACGTGCTGGCGCTGCACATGAATCTGCTGCCCGAAGATCTGCGCGCGGCGGCGGCCAAGCGGCTGGCGGATAAAATCCACGCCAACCACGATCTGCTAGGCACGGGCTTTTTGGGCACGCCATATCTGCTGGAAGTGTTGACCCAGGCGGGCAATTCGGAACTCGCCTACACGCTGCTGCTCAACACAAAGTATCCCTCGTGGGGCTACATGGTCGAGCACGGCGCGACGACCATGTGGGAGCGCTGGAACGGCGACCAGATGATCGGCGATCCATCAATGAACTCCTATAACCACTACGCCTACGGCGCCGTAGCTGCATGGATGTATCGCTACGCGGCCGGAATCGATGCCACGCCGGACGATCCCGGCTTCCACACCGTTGTGCTGCATCCGGTCTTCGACGCGCGGATGGGACACATCGCCTTCGATTACGACTCCGTCTCCGGAACCATTCACTCCGACTGGACCGTCACCGGCAACAAGGCCGAATGGCATGTCACGATTCCGGCGAACACGACGGGATGGCTGCCGCTGAGCGCGGAAGAAATCAACAAATACAAACTGAATGGCGCGGCATTGAACGGAAACTCCTTGGCCCACGCGGAGACACGCGACGGGCAAAGCGGATTTGTTCTGGCGCCGGGAAGTTACGCTTTTGAAATTCAGTTGTTTTGAATTCAGAAACGTTCCATACAGGAAATAACAAAGAATTCGAACAGAATTGCACTGTTGAACAAATGGTTTTGAAAGGGCACGGCTTAAGCCGTGCCGATCACGCAGAGAAAAACATCTCCGGCTTTAGCCGCCGAGGGAAATTCAAATCGAATGCAGAATCATCCCTCAGGAGCTAAAGCCCGCGATTTTATGGGTGATTTTATGTACGGGCTAAAGCCCGTACCTTTCAAAATATTGCTCAACTCAGGGGATAAGGCTCAACATTTTTTCGCGATAAGTACGGTATGGCTGAAGCCATGCCCTTTCAAGACTTCATATTTGCGCACATCTTCAGAAAGCAATTTTCAGATTTGGCGTTGAGGAGCGAGGGGACACCACGATGAACGCAGCAAGTGCTTCGAATCCGATGTTGGGCATTTTCATTTTCATGTTGGGGGGACTGGCCGGAGCGGTTTTTTATCTTCCCTTCTCCCGGGTCAAGAAGTGGGCCTGGGAGAGCTACTGGCTGGTCTACGCGCTGGTGGGTCTGGTGCTGGTGCCAGCGATTCTGGCGCTGACCTGCTCACCCAACACACTCGCCGTGCTGCGCGCCGCGCCGCGCCAGGAGATCGTCTTCTGCCTGGTCTGCGGCATGTTGTGGGGCTTCGGCGGACTGACCTGGGGACTGATGATCCGCTACCTGGGCGTGGGCCTCGGCCTGGCCATGGGCGCGGGTCTCACCTCAGCGGCCGGTACGTTGATTCCGCCCATGCTCAAAGGCAGCACAGCCATCTCCGCCATGTTTCACACCGCCAGTGGACAGGCTTCGGTAACAGCCGCGGCGGTCTCTCTGATCGGCATTGTCTGCGTAGGACTCGCCGGCCGCTCCAAGGAATCGGAGTTGCCCGAAGAGGTGAAGAAAAAGGCCGTCGCCGAGTTCGACTTCCGCAAAGGCATCATGGCGGCAATCTTCTCGGGGCTGATGAGTTCGGCAATGAGCTTTGGCCTGCAAGGCGGTCCGGAGATCCAGAAGCTCGCGCTGGCAACCGCGCCGGCAACGGCCGTGATCTGGGCGGGCATTCCCGTGCTCGTGGTGGTGCTCTTTGGCGGCTTCATCGTCAACGGCGGCTGGTGCATTGTTCTCAACTTCAAAAATCGCACTCTTGGCGACTACGTCCGTGGTGAAGCGCCCAAGCTCAACAATCTGTTTTTCGCCGCCATTGCCGGTGCTATCTGGTGCCTGCAATTTGTCTGCTTCAAGACCGGCGAGCCGCGCATGGGCAGCACTTCATACATAGGCTGGGCGGTGCTGATGGCCAGTTCGATTCTCTTCAGCCAGTTGCTGGGCATCTGGCTGGGCGAATGGAAAGGCACCGGCAAAAAAACGCGCAGCCTGCTGGCCGCGGGTTTGGTGCTGTTAATCGCCTCGTCGGTGCTGGCCGGTTACGCGGGATCGATGTAAGAAATCGGCATCCAGGAGTCTTGCGTTCTGAGCCTGAAGTCCATTGAATAACGAAGCTGTCATCCTGAGCGAAGTTTGGCGCGCTTTTTGCGGCAAACGAAGTCGAAGGATCTGCGGTTGTTCTTCAAAAAAATTCGATCTCACCACACTCGATGGGAAACTTTGCACCACGATTCTTTCGCCCCTCCGGGGCTCGACGAGGATTTTGATTGGCAGTCCCGGGGCTTACGCCCTGGGCTATTTTCGACCGGCCCCTAAGGGGCCAAGGAGACTGCACGATGTCGATCCTGGGTGGGATTGGGTGGCACATGCTGGGTGCGGCGATGGCCGCCAGCTTTTATATCCCGATTGAAAAGGTCAAGCGCTGGTCATGGGAAAGCGCGTGGGCATTTGCCGGGCTGTTCTCGTGGGTTCTGGCTCCTATCGGCGTCGCGCTGGTGCTGCTGCCCAATTTTCACGGCTTCTATGCCTCGATGGGCTGGCCACTGCTGGTGCGGGTTGCACTCTTTGGCGCGCTGTGGGGCGTGGGCGGCATCACATACGGGCTCACCATCCGGCATCTCGGCCTGGCGCTGGGCATCGGCATCGCGCAGGGCATCAACCTGATGGTGGGCACCCTGCTTCCGCCTCTGGTGCAGGGCCAGGCGGGCACGCTCTTTGCCACGCGCAGCGGCCAGATCACCCTGGCTGGCGTGTTTGTGGCGCTCGTCGGCGTGGCGGTGGTCAGTTGGGCCGGCCACATGAAAGAGATGCAGAAGAAAGGGCGCATCGCCGAGTTCAACGTCACCCTGGGCATCCTGCTGGCCATTGTTTGCGGCTTCTCCTCGTCGGGCATGTCGTTCGCCATTACCGCGGCCAAGCCGATGGAAAAAGCGGCGCTCATGTTGGGCGTCAATCCGCTCTATGCCGCCCTGCCCGCTTACGTGCTCATCATGGGCAGCGGCGCCATCGTCAACTGGGCCTATTGCGGCTTCCGGCTATGGACGCTCAAGTACAACCCGCTTCTGGATCTGCGGCTGCCCGGCTCCACGCTGGCCAAGAACAGCCTGCTGGCCGCAACCGGCGGCATCATGTGGTATCTGCAATTCTTCTTCTACGCCTGGGGCGCGGCCAATATCGCGCAGCGGCTCTCCTACGTGAACTGGATGCTGCACATGAGCGGCTACGTGCTCTTCGGCGGCCTGCTGGGCCTGGCGCTAGGCGAATGGGCCGGCGCAGACAAACGCCTGCTGCGGCTGCTGTGGATCGGAATTCTGGTGATCATTGCCGCCGCCAACCTGGTGGGGCTGGGAATGGCGACGTAGAAGCTACTGATAGCGGTACGGCAGCCCCAGTGATCTTGTCCGGCCACGATGAAGGTGCAGGGGGCACCGTCATCAGGATGGATCTTTCTTAAGACCAGGGCCACGGGCCGCCAAGGATAAAGAATGAAGACCACCGAGAGAACTTGGTTGATCGTATCGATTGCTGCGCTGGCTGCGATAGTCATATCGTCCATCGCTACATTCGGATTTGCACTTCGGGTTCCGTATGTATTTTCGGTGGTTATGATGATCGATAGACCTTCGATTGCGCTCGCAGTGTGGATAGCGGATTTAGCATTTGGGTTGAATCGATTAGCGCCGTCACGCTTCCAGTCGTTTGTGACAAATACCCTCGTAGTGCTTCTGTCTGGAATTCAATGGGCTTTCTTGGCGGCCATCTGCGAAGTTGTATTCGGCAAATGTGTGCTATTTCTCGATCGGCGACGTAATGTACGGTAAGGAGTACGGCGGGTGGCCTCGGTCTTGATGACGATTTCAAACTTAGATGAGGGTGCCCCCGGTCTCGATTCTGAGACCGGGGATCGCACGCACCTCGTCGAGCCTCTGTTCGTTCTTTCCTAGAACCGTTGAGGGAGAACTGAGTGTGAAAAGATATGAGCGGGCCACCTGCCCTTTCAAGCAGGTGGAGGGTCATCAATGGCATCGTTAGTTTATCTCTTATGGTTTGTCGCAAAGGAAGATGATGAAGATGATGATGGTCTCCTCATTGGGGTCTACCAAACAGAATCCGCGGCGAAGTCGGCGATCGAACGACTGCGCAATAAACCTGGTTTCGTGAACTATCCAGAAGGATTCCAAATCCATACGCGTGAGTTGGATTCCGATAGCTGGAGTGATGGATTCATCAAAACCGACGTCTGACGAACCTGTCATGCGAGTTCGGCGGCAGGTAGCCCGGTCATCACTCCGCACAATTGTCATGAGAGTTGAGAAGCTGTGCCCCGTTCATCGCGCACTTCGTGATGAGCGGGCGGGTTGGGATCGTGGTTTCCCACTCAAAACGCAAAAACGCGTTTTGAATGGGGCACAGACCGTTGACGGAGAACTGAGTGTGAAAAGATAGGCGCGGGCCACCTGCCATTTTGAAATCGATTTGATTTCCGGTGATCTCGGCTGTGCATTGACAATAGCTGCCTCGGTTGGGGCACTATGAGGTAGGAATGTATTCAGATTTTGCAAATCATGAAGCGCGATCAATCCCTCGCGAACTCAACAGTTCCGTTCCACGGAAAGTGTGTGTATCTCGGAATGGCATTACGCTTTGGTTAACAGCAGTCTTATTGATGGTGTGGATCCCATTTGTGGCTGTCTGGATTTGCCTAAAGGTACAGGACAGAATTGCATTGGGGCGTGATGGGCGAATTGTCGCTGGTTTGATCACAATGATATGGACGACTCGCGCGCCGAACGAATGGGTCAAATACACATTTACTGTCGACGGTGTGACTTTGTCTGGCAAGGCGCAAATCCCGAAAGAGCTTAAAGGAAGGCTCAGGGAGTCAGATACGATTCTTGTCCGGTTTCTCCCTGCAAACCCAGAAATCAATCATCCTGACGGATGGGAATGGTCAGTTTATTCGTATTCAATAATATTCTGCTTAATGGTTATAACTTCGGCAATTAGCATCTCGATTATGGTAATACTTTTAAGAGAGCGAAGGCTGGTGCGGAAAGGCGTAATAACACTAGGTGTTGTGACCAGTTGTAAACAAAACAAGCATGCTATTCCGCGAATTGAATACGAGTTTTCGACCGAAGACGGAAGGTCGTTTGTTGGGAGCGGAGATTCGATTATCACGGAACAGAAAGGCGCGAGCATCTTAGTCATTTATCTGCCTCAAAACCCGAGAAGAAATGTACCGTATCCACCACTTAATTACGCGGTAGAAGCGCACCCTTGAGCAAACGTCGATGCAATCGTTGGCAGGTGGCCCGGTCATCCACTCCGCACAATTGTCATGAGAGTCGAGAAGCTGTGCCCCGTTCATCGCGCACTTTGCGATGAGCGGGGCCGGTTGGGGATCGTGGTCTCCCACTCAAAACGCAAAAAACGCGTTTTGAATGGGGCACAGACCGTCGAGGGAGAACTGAGTGTGAAAAGATATGAGCGGGCCACCTGCCCAGATCACGGGAAGAGCGCTTGAGTTGGCTGTTCCGGGTGCCGGTACTGCTGCTCAGCAAGGCGCATTGAGCGCAGCCGCGAAATATGCGAGCAGCGTTGGCGTTCAACTCACAATCAAGCAGGTGCACTGATGTTCTGCCATGTGTACTGGAATACGAAAACCGGGGAAGTCTTGGTTGCGTCTGTCGCGCAGACCGAGGCTGGTTATTGGTTAGATATCGAACCGGTAGAACGAGCTTCGACAGATGATTCATCGTCGCTCTTGAGCGCACTGAAGAAGTCAGTGGCAGCAAAAGGAACTATCATCCCGACACCCACACGGTCTGTGTTCCCGAAGCCAGTGGTCCTTACGTACGCTAAGGAACTCCTGATCAAGTCACCAACGCGCGTCGATTGCGTCTAATCGTATAGGTGGACCCAAAACACAATGCGCCAACTTACATTCGCCACACAGCCGAGTTTTGAAAAGTATGCTCG